>F141_Wood_Sandpiper__coassemble_181_pt1 | contig 25947 bp, 22 predicted proteins | sample F141_Wood_Sandpiper__metabat2_low_PE_001 | metagenome-assembled genome bin F141_Wood_Sandpiper
CTGAAAGTTTGCAACTACCGGCGTTGTTGCGCCGGGTAGTACAACTTCAACTATTAGACGCTGTAGTACAGCTCAAACTCTACCGGATGCGGAGTCATACGCACGCGGTCATCTTCTTCGCGACGCAGAGCGATGTACGCATCAATTGCTTCGTCAGTGAACACGCCACCGGCTTTCAGGAACTCGCGGTCCAGATCCAGTTCGTTCAGTGCTTCTTCCAGAGAGCCTGCAACCTGTGGGATCTCTTTCGCTTCTTCTGGCGGCAGGTCATACAGGTTTTTGTCCATGGCTTCGCCCGGATGGATCTTGTTCTTGATACCATCAAGACCGGCCATCAGCAGGGCAGCAAAGCACAGGTACGGGTTAGCCGCCGGGTCCGGGAAACGTACTTCGATACGACGTGCTTTCGGAGAAGAAACCACCGGAATACGGATAGACGCAGAACGGTTACGCGCAGAGTAAGCCAGCATTACCGGTGCTTCGTAGCCCGGGACCAGACGCTTATAAGAGTTGGTGGTCGGGTTTGCCAGGGCGTTAATCGCTTTAGCGTGTTTGATTACGCCGCCAATGTAGTACAGCGCCTGCTCAGACAGACCTGCGTATTTGTCGCCTGCGAACAGGTTAACGCCGTTTTTAGACAGAGACATGTGGCAGTGCATACCGGAGCCGTTATCACCGAACATCGGTTTTGGCATAAAGGTCGCGGTTTTACCGAAGCGGTGCGCTACGTTGTGCACAACATATTTGTAGATCTGAATTTCGTCAGCTTTTTTGGTCATGGTATTGAAGCGGGTAGCCACTTCGTTCTGACCAGCAGTCGCTACTTCGTGGTGATGGGCTTCAACCACCAGACCCATCTGTTCCATCACCAGACACATTTCAGAACGAATATCCTGAGCAGAGTCTACCGGCGGAACCGGGAAGTAACCGCCTTTCACTGCCGGACGGTGACCTTTGTTACCACCTTCGTATTGGGTGGAGGAGTTCCATGCGCCTTCGATATCGTCGATAGCAACGTGGGAACCAGAGATAGATGATCCGAAACGGATGTCATCGAACAGGAAGAATTCAGGTTCTGGCCCGAACAGTACGGTGTCGGCAATGCCAGTGGAACGCAGGTAATCTTCGGCGCGCTTCGCAATAGAGCGCGGGTCACGGTCATAGCCTTGCAGGGTGCCAGGTTCAAGGATGTCGCAACGGATAATCAGGGTGGAGTCGGCGAAGAACGGGTCAATCACTGCGGTGGATGCGTCTGGCATCAGCACCATGTCGGATTCGTTAATGCCTTTCCAGCCGCCAATCGAGGAGCCGTCAAACATTTTGCCTTCTTCGAAGAATTCAGCATTCACCTGATGAGCAGGGATAGTGACGTGCTGTTCTTTACCTTTGGTATCGGTGAAGCGCAAATCAACAAACTTCACTTCGTGCTCGTTCAGCATCGTCAGTACGTGTTCAGCGGACATACTTTAACTCTCCTGGATTGGTCATTGTCGTCGTGGTAACGAAATCTGCAATTATTTTGGCCGTGTCGCCGTAAAAAAGATAAAGCGAAATCTGTGCCAACTTTTAAATTGCCCCTAAAAGGCGTTATCATGCTTAACATCGTGCAAAAGGGCTGCACCATGATGTGAATGTTGCACCAATATAGTGCTTCAATGGAAACATTAAGCACCATATTGGTGCAATGACCTTTGGATAACCCTTTTTATGCTCCGTGAAAGCGATCACAAAGGGACTCTGCAATACTTGTTTGCGGAGGATGTTTGTGATCCTGTTTTGTAGTGCGATTAATCCGTGTACAATAACGCGCTATTTCTAATGCCTGAGGCAAAGTTGTGATCGAAAAATTGCGTAATATCGCCATCATCGCGCACGTAGACCATGGTAAAACCACCCTGGTAGACAAGCTGCTCCAACAATCCGGTACGTTCGACTCTCGTGCCGAAACCCAAGAGCGCGTGATGGACTCCAACGATTTGGAGAAAGAGCGTGGGATTACCATCCTCGCGAAAAACACCGCTATCAAATGGAATGATTACCGTATCAACATCGTTGATACCCCGGGGCACGCCGACTTCGGTGGTGAAGTTGAACGTGTAATGTCCATGGTAGACTCAGTGCTGCTGGTGGTTGACGCATTTGACGGCCCGATGCCGCAAACGCGCTTCGTAACCAAAAAAGCGTTTGCTTACGGCCTGAAGCCGATTGTTGTTATCAACAAAGTTGACCGCCCTGGCGCGCGTCCTGATTGGGTTGTGGATCAGGTATTCGATCTGTTCGTTAACCTCGACGCGACCGACGAGCAGCTGGACTTCCCGATCGTTTACGCTTCTGCGCTGAACGGTATCGCGGGTCTGGACCACGAAGATATGGCGGAAGACATGACCCCGCTGTATCAGGCGATTGTTGATCACGTTCCTGCGCCGGACGTTGACCTTGACGGTCCGTTCCAGATGCAGATTTCTCAGCTCGATTACAACAGCTATGTTGGCGTTATCGGCATTGGCCGCATCAAGCGCGGTAAAGTGAAGCCGAACCAGCAGGTCACTATCATCGATAGCGAAGGCAAAACCCGCAACGCGAAAGTCGGTAAAGTGCTGGGCCACCTCGGTCTGGAACGTATCGAAACCGATCTGGCGGAAGCTGGCGATATCGTTGCGATCACGGGCCTTGGCGAACTGAACATTTCTGACACCGTTTGCGACACGCAAAACGTTGAAGCGCTGCCGGCACTCTCCGTTGATGAGCCGACCGTTTCTATGTTCTTCTGCGTTAACACCTCGCCGTTCTGCGGTAAAGAAGGTAAGTTCGTAACGTCTCGTCAGATCCTGGATCGTCTGAACAAAGAACTGGTACACAACGTTGCGCTGCGCGTAGAAGAAACCGAAGACGCCGATGCGTTCCGCGTTTCTGGTCGTGGCGAACTGCACCTGTCTGTTCTGATCGAAAACATGCGTCGTGAAGGTTTCGAACTGGCGGTATCCCGTCCGAAAGTTATCTTCCGTGAAATCGACGGTCGTAAACAAGAGCCGTATGAAAACGTGACGCTGGACGTTGAAGAACAGCATCAGGGTTCTGTAATGCAGGCGCTGGGCGAACGTAAAGGCGACCTGAAAAACATGAATCCAGACGGTAAAGGCCGCGTACGTCTCGACTACGTGATCCCAAGCCGTGGTCTGATTGGCTTCCGTTCTGAGTTCATGACCATGACTTCCGGTACTGGTCTGCTGTACTCCACCTTCAGCCACTACGACGACGTACGTCCGGGTGAAGTGGGTCAGCGTCAGAACGGCGTACTGATCTCTAACGGTCAGGGTAAAGCGGTCGCGTTCGCGCTGTTCGGTCTGCAGGATCGCGGTAAGCTGTTCCTCGGTCACGGTGCAGAAGTTTACGAAGGTCAGATTATCGGTATTCATAGCCGCTCTAACGACCTGACTGTAAACTGCCTGACCGGTAAGAAACTGACCAACATGCGTGCTTCCGGTACTGACGAAGCCGTTGTTCTGGTTCCGCCTATCCGCATGACTCTGGAACAAGCTCTGGAGTTCATCGATGATGACGAACTGGTAGAAGTGACCCCGACCTCTATCCGTATTCGTAAACGTCACCTGACGGAAAACGATCGTCGTCGCGCCAACCGCGCACCGAAAGACGATTAATTTCGTTTTTTAGTCATAAAAAACCTGCCAGCGCTGGCAGGTTTTTTTTTACCTGTCGTGAGCGCACACCAATGCGAGTATCTCCCTTATAAGTCTGGGATTACGTCAATAGAGAGCTTTGTCACAATTATCTGCAAAGTCATACGCCGTTAATTGCTTTCTTTTTTGGCGTAAGCGTAAGATGCTTCATCTGGTTTAAACCAAAAGGATTAAACAATGGCGGAGAATCAATCCACCGTAGAAAATGCAAAAGAGAAACTGGATCGGTGGTTGAAAGATGGCATCACCACGCCGGGTGGAAAACTCCCTTCAGAAAGAGAGCTGGGAGAGCTGCTGGGCATTAAACGTATGACGCTGCGCCAGGCGTTGCTGAACCTCGAGGCAGAATCCAAAATCTTCCGTAAGGATCGTAAAGGGTGGTTCGTGACTCAGCCGCGATTTAATTACAGCCCGGAGCTGTCGGCGAGCTTTCAGCGGGCCGCAATTGAGCAAGGGCGGGAACCTTCCTGGGGGTTTACCGAGAAAAGCCGTACCAGCGACATTCCCCAGACGCTTGCGCCACTGATTGCAGTGACGCCATCAACCGAACTCTATCGTATTACCGGCTGGGGGGCGCTGGAAGGACATAAAGTTTTCTATCATGAAACATATATTAATCCTGAAGTTGCCCCAGGTTTTATTGAACAACTTGAAAACCACTCATTTTCTGCAGTCTGGGAAAAGTGCTACCAAAAAGAGACGGTAGTAAAAAAATTGATTTTCAAACCCGTCAGAATGCCGGGCGATATCAGCAAGTATCTTGGCGGTTCTGCGGGTATGCCAGCGATCTTAATTGAAAAGCATCGCGCCGACCAGCAAGGCAATATTGTCCAGATAGATATTGAATATTGGCGATTTGAGGCCGTAGACCTCATCATTAATCTGTAGGTGTTTTATGGTGACAATAAATAACGCAAGAAAGATTCTACAACGTGTCGACACTCTTCCTCTTTATTTACATGCTTATGCCTTTCATTTAAATATGCGGCTGGAAAGAGTGTTGCCTGCTGATTTACTTGATATCGCAAGTGAAAATAATCTACGTGGCGTCAAAATCCATGTTCTGGATGGCGAGCGTTTTTCTCTTGGTAATATGGACGATAAAGAACTCTCTGCCTTTGGGGATAAAGCCCGCCGTCTGAACCTTGATATTCATATTGAAACCAGCGCCTCAGATAAGGCATCTATTGACGAAGCCGTCGCCATTGCGTTGAAAACTGGGGCATCGTCCGTACGTTTTTATCCACGTTATGAAGGTAATTTGCGCGACGTATTATCGATCATCGCTAACGACATTGCCTATGTACGGGAAACGTATCAGGACAGCGGCCTGACTTTTACGATCGAACAGCATGAAGATTTAAAAAGCCATGAGCTGGTGTCGCTGGTCAAAGAAAGTGAGATGGAATCTCTTTCCTTACTGTTTGATTTTGCGAACATGATCAATGCAAATGAGCATCCCATCGACGCTTTAAAAACGATGGCGCCGCATATTACCCAGGTCCATATCAAAGATGCCTTGATCGTTAAAGAACCGGGTGGCTTGGGTCATAAAGCCTGTATTTCAGGTCAGGGTGATATGCCGTTCAAAGCGTTATTAACGCACCTTATATGCCTGGGTGATGATGAGCCGCAGGTGACGGCATATGGCCTGGAAGAAGAGGTTGATTACTATGCGCCGGCGTTCCGCTTTGAAGACGAAGATGATAATCCGTGGATCCCTTATCGCCAGATGAGTGAAACACCATTGCCAGAAAATCATTTACTGGATGCGCGGTTACGTAAAGAAAAAGAAGATGCAATTAATCAGATAAATCATGTGCGTAACGTACTACAACAAATCAAACAAGAGGCAAACCATCTTCTGAACCACTAATAAGTTTTAACTCATACGCAGTTAATAAAACCATTCCATATGAATGGTCGGTATCTTATTGCCTTTAAAACAGTGATTTTAAAAATCGCTTAGGGGATGTTATGCTCACGAAAAAGAAATGGGCGTTATTTAGTCTATTAACATTGTGTGGCGGTACAATTTATAAATTACCGTCGCTGAAAGATGCGTTTTATATCCCGATGCAGGAATATTTCCATTTGACCAATGGTCAAATTGGTAATGCTATGTCGGTAAACTCATTTGTCACGACAGTGGGTTTTTTTCTGTCTATTTATTTTGCCGATAAACTACCGCGCAGATACACCATGTCATTCTCACTCATTGCGACAGGATTACTGGGTGTTTATTTGACGACAATGCCGGGGTATTGGGGCATCCTCTTTGTCTGGGCGCTATTTGGCGTTACTTGCGACATGATGAACTGGCCGGTCTTGCTCAAGTCGGTAAGTCGATTGGGCAATAGCGAACAACAAGGTCGGTTGTTTGGCTTCTTCGAAACAGGGCGTGGCATTGTCGATACCGTGGTGGCATTTTCTGCGTTGGCAGTATTTACCTGGTTTGGCAGTGGCTTATTGGGTTTTAAAGCAGGCATCTGGTTCTATTCCCTTATTGTGATTGCCGTAGGCATTATTATTTTCTTTGTCCTGAATGACAAAGAAGAGGCACCGTCCGTTGAGGTGAAAAAAGAAGACGGAGCATCGCAAAACACCAGTATGACCTCGGTGCTGAGAGACAAAACCATCTGGCTTATCGCTTTTAACGTCTTCTTCGTTTACGCGGTTTACTGTGGCCTGACATTCTTCATTCCATTCCTGAAAAACATCTATCTATTGCCCGTTGCGCTGGTGGGGGCTTACGGCATCATTAACCAATACTGTCTGAAAATGATTGGTGGACCGATTGGTGGCATGATTTCAGATAAGATCCTGAAATCGCCGAGTAAATATCTATGCTACACCTTTATCATCAGTACCGCTGCGCTCGTACTGTTGATTATGCTGCCGCACGAAAGTATGCCGGTCTATTTAGGGATGGCATGTACGCTGGGCTTTGGCGCGATAGTCTTTACACAGCGAGCCGTATTTTTTGCACCTATCGGCGAAGCAAAAATTGCTGAAAATAAAACAGGCGCGGCGATGGCGTTGGGTAGCTTTATTGGTTACGCTCCGGCGATGTTCTGCTTCAGTCTGTATGGCTACATTCTGGATTTAAATCCGGGGATTATTGGCTACAAAATCGTGTTTGGCATTATGGCCTGCTTCGCATTCTGTGGTGCGGTGGTTTCCGTAATGCTGGTTAAGCGAATTAGCCAACGTAAGAAAGAGATGCTGGCGGCTGAAGCTTGATTAATGGCCGGATGTGCTTAATCCGGCCAACGAAAACCGTATCAACCGTAGGCCGGATAAGGCGTTTACGCCGCATCCGGCAGTTTCACATCAGAAGAAATACTTCGTCCCGATACGAATCTGGTTTTGCTCGCGGTGGTACGGTTCGACATTACGATCTAACCAACGTAATTCGAAATAAGGCAGCCAGTGTTCATTAATGCGATAACGGAAGGTATTAGTGATTTCCCAGTGATGATCTTTTCCATTGCTGCTATTAAAGTCATTTACGCGTATGAAATAATGTGGCTCAAATGTATAGGAAAATTTATCGGTGATTTTAAAATTCCAGTAGGTGCCAATTTCATAGGTGTCATTATTATCCAGTTCCCCGCTCAAATCTGTTGAACTATAGTTATTATGGTTATAGCGATTTCGTACTGTCAGATTAAACCATGGTACAAATTTATAGTTGACGTCCAGATACACTGCACCACCCGAACCGATACTCTTATCATTAATTAAGCCACCGGGCTGGATGGTTAATTTATCGGTTGGTTTGAATAAAGGATACCAACCTTCAATTTCATTATAGCCATGTTTTAGTTCATCTTCTCGCTGAAAGGTGTAGGTATTGGTTAACATAATACCCGCGCCCATATCGAAGTTATAACCCACACGTAGCATAACCTCGCCCTGATCGGAGGCAAGATTATATGCCTCCCTGTTTTCGACGTATGCGCCAGCAAATACCGAGGCAGAGGTCAGAGAAGATAATAAAATTATTGCATTAATCTTTTTCATAATAAGTCCATTTTTTAAACGTAGGGAGGCCGCCACCCACCAGGATGGAAATAGCGGCTATTGACATTTATAACGTTACGGAAGCCGTTTTTTCTTCTGTCGCCATCTCTTTATTTTTGCGTTGGTTGATTTCCTCAATAATCAATGCAAACCGTTTTTCATTGAGTGTGTAAAAGAATCCCATCGTCAATGCAGCAATAATTGCCAGTGCACAAGGCCAGATAAAAATGAGCTGACGCAAACCCTGTAATGTCGCATCGCTTTGCGCGATGTTGGGAACATAACCAATTTGCGTCAGCATAATGCCTGGCAAGAAGCCAGCAAGTGCGGCAGAAATTTTACGAAAGAAGGTATAACCGGTATAAACAGAACCTTCGGCACGAATACCGGTTTTCCATTCACCGTAATCTACGGTATCTGGTACCAGTGCCCAGTTCAGGCTGTTTACAAAGGCCGTGCCAAAAAAGGCGACACAAGAGAACATGACGAAAGTGAAAGAGTTACTTCCCCAGAAATAATTCAGTATATCACCCACCGCCCACAGCACCATGCCAGCTAAATAAACCTGTTTTTTACCAAAACATTTTACAGTTACTGGCACCAGTAATACGCCGACGAGGATGCATCCCATACTGAAGAATCCCATCCACGACAATAAATTAATATCATTCAGCACATACTGGGTGTAATAGACCTGAATCGCCAGTTTGATATTAAATGCCGCCAGAGTACACAGGTTAGCAATGCATAAAACCAGCAATGGTGGATTACGAAATATCGCGCAAAAAGATTTGAGAATACTGGCTTTATGTCCGGTTGGCGCTGTGTCCACATAATGCTCTTTGACGCCTCTGTAGCACAGCATCATAAAAATAAAGCCGCCAATGGAGAACATAAGTGCCGCACAGGCATAACCGACGGTTGAGTCAGAAAAAAGCGACTGCAACGGAATAAACGCCACGGTACAAATCAATAGCCCTATGGTTGCACCACCCTGGCGGTAAGCCGCGAGCTGCGCGCGCTCATTCGGGTTTTTGGTAATTGCCGGGATCATCGCACCATACGAGCAGTTCATCAGACTGTATGAAAGTCCAAACATCATAAACAGCGCGGTGGCAATCGTCGTTTTAACCGGCAAACAAAAGGTGGTGGCGATAAACTGGAGCGTTGCAATTAACGCCGCCGGAACTGCTGCATATAAAATAAAGGGACGAAATTTGCCTTTAGGCCCAATATTTTTCCGCGAGTCGAGTAAAAATCCGGTGAGCATATCGGTAAACGCGGTAAAAAACTTCGCCACCAGAAAGATAATCCCGCCATAGTAAGCAGGCATCCCTAATTCATCGGTATAAAATTTGAGGAGATACAGAGTACCGATGCAGAGCATTAAATTCGAACCGACGTCGCCCATACCATAGGCGATTTTTTCCCGCAGATTCAGTTTTAATGTCAGTGGATTATGGTCAGACATAATCACTCCTTATAACGCCCCGCAGGGCGTCGTTTATTATTATTACGCCGTGCGTTTACGGGCTTCTATCTCTTCCACAATGCGGACATACATCTTCTCGTTCAGGCTGTAGAAGCAACCCATCGCCACAATGGTGACTACCGCCAGTGCGCTTGGGTAGATGAAGATCAACTGGCGTAACCCTTCAATGGTGTGGTCAGCCTGTGCGACGTTCGGCACATAGCCAATTTGCGTCAGCATCCAGCCGGGGAAGAAACCAGCCAGCGCCTGAGACACTTTGCGAAAGAAGGTGAAGCCGGTGTAGACCGTGCCTTCCGAACGCACGCCGGTGCGCCACTCGCCGTACTCGACGGTGTCGGAAACCAGCGCCCAGTTCAGGCTGTTAACAAACGCTGAGCCGAAGAACGCCAGGCAGGAGAACGCCACAAAGCTGACCGAGCCGCCGCCGAAGAAATAGTTGAGCAGATCGCCCAGCACCCAAATCAGCAGGCCGCCGATATAGACCTTCTTCTTACCAAAACGTCTGACTGCGCCAGGCATCAGGAACACGCCGATGAAAATACAGCCCATGCTGAAAAATCCCATATACGACAACAGGATGGGATCGTTAAGTACGTACTGGGTGTAATAGACCTGAATGGCGAGCTTGACGTTAAACGCCCCTAAGGTGCAGAGGTTGGCAATACACAGAATGAACAGTGGGCGGTTACCGGCAATTGCGCGGAAAGATTGCAACAGGCCAGGCTTTTGCGCCGGATTGGTTGGTTGGGTTTCGACATAACGCTCTTTCACGTCTGAGTAGCAGATCCACATAAACAGCAGGCCGAACAGTGAAAACAGCGTGGCGGCGAAGATATAGCCAAGTTGCTGATTACCCTCGATAAGATTCATCACTGGCACGAATCCCACCGTGCACAGCAGCAGGCCCAGCGTAGCGCCGCCCTGACGCCATGCCGCCAGTGAGGCGCGTTCGTTGGGGTTTTTGGTGATAGCGGGAACCATTGCGCCGTAGGAGCAGTTCATCATGCTGAAAAACAGTCCGTAAAGCATAAACAGAATAGTGGCCATCACCGTTTTACCGGTGACATCAAACGGTGTGCCGACAAAGTTGGCGATCGCCAGTAAGGTGACCGGGAATGACGCATACAGAATAAAAGGACGGAACTTACCTTTTGGACCGATCTTGCGTCGGGAATCCAACATAATGCCGGTACCCATATCGGTAAACGCAGTAAAGAATTTTGAAATCAAAAAGATAATGCCGCCATAGGTGCCTGGCAGCCCCAGAACGTCGGTATAAAACTTCAAAAGATAAAGCGTACCGATATCCAGCAGGATGTTAGAGGCCAGGTCGCCAATACCGTAAGAGAGTTTCTCTTTAAAGGGCAGGCGTAAAGTTGCTGGATCTTCCGTTGTGATGTGACTCATCGATGTTCTCCCTTTGCCCATGAGTTTCCCCACGGGCGGATGTGATTAGATGCTTTTTAACGACGCGAACAGTGCCGCCCATTCGCTATCGGCGCGATAAAAGACCGGCGGCTTGCCGATGGGCGCATTAACGGTAACTTCCCCGCCCCGGAACGCTTCACCCGTCCAGGCGTGGACCCAGTTATCCTCCGGCAGATAGAGCGTCCAGTCGCTACGGCCTTCTTCATGCACCGGAGCGACCAGAATGTCGCGACCTAACAGGTACTGATATTTCAGGGTGTAAGTGTGCGCATCGTCTTCGTAATGCAGGAACAGCGGGCGCATAACCGGCAGGCCGGACTTCGCATTCAGCGCGACAGCCTCTTTCAGGTAAGGTTTCAGGGTGGTGAAGACGGAGGTCATACGGGCAAAATGGGCGATAGTTTCTGCGTCGCCGTCAAACTGCCAGTTGTCGCCAGGACGGTTACCTTCGTGGGTGCGCATCATCGGCGTGAAGGCGCTGAAATCGCACCAGCGCAGCAGCAGCTCTTTGCTGCGCTTCATCTCAAACAGGGTGGTGTAACCGCCAATGTCGCTGTGGTGCAGGCCATGTCCGGTCATTGCCAGCGACAGCGCCGCCGGGACAACCGACGCCAGGCCATCGTCGAGACTCCAGTCGACGTTCTGGTCGCCCGCCCACATCATGGTGGAGTATTTCTGGCTACCGGTAGAACCGGCGCGCATAAAGAAAAGGATCTCGCCGAGCTTGCCCGTTTCTTCAAGGGCTTCGTAGTTACACTTCGCCCACAGCGCAGGCCAGGCGTTATGCATAATTTCGGCACTGACGCCGTTATGCAGGTACGTGTCGGTGGGCAGATACTCGCCGAAGTCAGCCATCCAGCCGCCGCAGCCGAGTTCAATCATGTTCTTTTTGATCACTTCCTTGAACCAGGCGTAGGCTTCTGGATTAGTGAGATCGACAACGCCGCCGTAAAACTCGCCAAACTCCACCAGATAGTCACCGCCAGAGGCATCTTTTGCCAGATAGCCGTGTTGTGCCGCTTCTTCGCAGAGATCTTTATCGCTGGCAACATACGGGTTGATATAGGCCAGGAACTGCACGCCCTCCTGATTCCACTGCTTAATGCGTGAATCCAGTTGCGGGTAGTTTTCGCTGTTCCACTTCCAGTTCCACATCACGCGTTTGCCAAAAGAGGTCATACGAATACCGGACCAGTCCTGCGCCCAGATGCCGTTGACCTTCACGCCCGCGTTACGCATGGTGTCCAGTTTCTTCTGGCACACTTCCGTCCCGCCCTGAATGCCGAGCGTTACTCCGTCATAAATCCAGTCGGGCAGTTCTGGCTGGCGTCCCAGCAGGGCGGTTAATTTTTCCAGCAGGGAAATGTATGTGTCAGCACATTCAAAACGCAGCGTTGCTTTGTCTTCCCACAGCGCCAGTTCATGGTATTCCGGGGCACTAAAGTCGAAGTTCATATAGCAACTGTTATCAACATGGCAGTAATACTTCTGCGTGCTGACAAACGTAGGCTGTGGGAAGAAAGTCCAGTAATAGTCGCCGCCCGCATTTTCTTTGCAGTCGGCCTGCCAGGTGACATAGGTTTGTTTGTTGCGACCAACGCCTTGTTCACTGGTCCATAGCGGGAACGGTTTGCCACGCAGATCGAAGTAGGAAAACTGTTCGCCGCAGCCGTAGATATGGTCCTCTGGTTGAGCGGCAAGGCGCAGCCAGATACGGTTGTGGTTAAGGTTGTCGTTTTGTAGTTCCAGCAATAAACGGCCCTGATCGTCGGCAGAGATATTCAGCGTGGCGCTAATGTCAGAACCACGGCTGAAATGAATTAACCAACCATCCGGTGACTGGCTGACGATGGCGTCGGTAAGCGCAATTTTCTCCTGTAGTTTATCTTTAATGCTGAAATTACCGCGGAACATATCGATATCCGCTATACCTGAGCCAATCCATAAACAAGGATTATCTTTGCTATGGGTTAAAATAAGACGTTGTTGAAAATGTAGGGTAAAACTGTCGTTATTCTGATGAAATTGAAAATCTAATAACTGTGGACGTGGCGTATCCATAACTAATCTCCATAGAGTTGAGAACGAGATTGTTGCCTTCCTGTTATTACAGGCTTATGTAAAATGATTCTCATAAAACTGATATATAAAAACTTTACAGAAGCTGAGCTGTTTTTAACTTAATAAATTGAAGATACATAATGTTGCCTTTAGCGAGTGAAATGTTCTTCAATGATTTTGACTGCTAATCAATACAAGTTATTTTCTCTGTCCGTAAATGTTAAAAAACAGGCGGTGCGGTTTTCCTGGTTCCAGTAATAATAAGTCGATACCTGAATTAAAGGCGTTAGGCGGGCAACTCATAGGTTCAACTGCCAGTCCCTGACGCTGTAATTTTTCACCGCTATAAATTTGTACCCAGGGTTGATCGCAACAAAGGCTAACCGAAAGCGCCTGTTGTGGATGGGTAATGGTTATTTCCCACAGATCATTAGCGGTTTTAAAGGTGTGGTCGATTTTTGTCGCGGCTATTGTTTTCGCCTGCGTGAAATTTAAATCCAGCTCATCAACGTGGTGAAGCGTTGTCGGATTTACGTGTTCATCAACGGCATAAACCTGGTTTGCCGGAAGCTGGAACAGATATTCATCAACAGATGTTAAGTTGCAGGTTAAATAAGGATGAATACCCACGCCATAAGGCGCTGCGACAGTGCCGATATTCTGGCTTGCGATCTCAACGGAAAGACCCGTGTGTGCGTTGAGCGAATAAACAACTTGTGAAGCCAGCATAAACGGATAGCCGTAACTGGGCGGCAGAAAAGCTGTCAGGGTAACGCTGGTGGCGGTTAATTCACTAATTTGCCAGTCTCGCCAGGCAAGCAGCCCGTGAATAGCGGCTTTTGAACTATGTTCATTAATGGGTAACTGATATTCCTGCCCCTGATAGCGGTAACAGCCGTTGGCGATCCGGTTCGGCCACGGAATAAGCACTTTACCCAGATGCGCCAGCGGCATCTCTTCGGGTTTGTGCGGGATGACTAAATGACAACCCTGAAAGGTTAATTCAGCCAGACCAGCACCGACGGTCACAATGGTCGCGTGATAATCCCCCGCGGCAAGTGAAACGGTCTGTCCACTGCAATGCATATTGGTGATTTGCATACAAGGCACCTTAATTAACGACATACAGCCTCCCGTGAGGCTGATGTCAAACCCAAAAACTGCACCGGACGGTCCCCTCGCCCCTTTGGGGAGAGGGTTAGGGTGAGGGGAAAACCCGCACCCTATTTTCAGATCAGTTATTTCGCATTAATATCCAGCAGACCCGCTGCAACCGCTGGAGCCATGCCGGGCGCTAACGGGATACGCGGGATCACCAGGCAATGCAGCAGGTGATAAATATCCTGTTTGCCGTCCCAGACTTTGGTGGTGACCTTATTGTCCGCATCCAGCTCCTGCCACCAGGAACCATTTTCATAGTCCATCAGGTACTTAATGCAGTACTCCCACCATGTTTGATACCAGGTTTCATACTGGCGATCGCCAGTGACGGTGTAGAGCGCGTAGGCCGTACCCATTGCTTCGACGATAGGCCAACGTACACGTTCGCGGACCACCGGTTTTCCTTCCCAGTCAACGGTATAAACAATCCCGTCCGCGCCATCGGGTGCCCAGGCATCGCGCACGGTGGCGTTAAACAGACCTTTGGCATCTTCTAGCAGCCATGCTGGTGGTTGTTCGCAACGGGCTTCCAGGGCAGCATGGATGTGCAGCATTAAACGGCCCCATTCGATCCAGTGGCCTGGTGTACCTCCAAACGCGCGGAAGCGATGCGCCGGGTTATCTTTGTTGTAATCCGGCAGCGGATTCCACTGGGTATCGAAGTGTTCGTTAACGCGATAATGATTATTTCTGGCGACGTCGTGGATAATCACGGAAGCCACGCGAATCGCGCGATCCAGCCATTTTTTGTCGTGAGTGACGTCATAAACAATCAAGAAAGCTTCCACCGCGTGCATATTGGCATTGCCGCCGCGGTACTCTTCGGTTTTGCTGAAGGCTTCGTCCCAGGATTCCAGGCACATCTGCTCTTCTTCGCTCCAGAAATATTTCTCGATAATTTCAATGGTGTAATCGAGCAGCTTGCGCGCTTCCGGGTGACCCGTTGTGACGGCGCTGGCGGCACCCAGCAGAGCAAAGAAGTGTTGATAGCCCTGTTTGGAGGCATCCACCACGCCCTCGTCATTCACGCAGGCATACCAGCCGCCATATTTTTTATCACGCAGTGCGCCGTTCATGGCTTTGATACCGTGATCAACCAACGAGTAAGCGCCAGGTCGACCCATCGCCGCAGCAACGGAATAAACGTGCAACATACGAGCGGTGATCCACAGATGGGTGCCCATCTCTTCTTTGATTTGCCCTTTATTGCCTAACCAGCCAAAACCAGTCGGCACTACGGAATTTTTACCAAAATCAAAGATGCGGTCGGTTTCCTGTTCCAGCCAACGGTTGTGGCTTAGGGTGTTAAACCATTTCATTCCTTTTATCCTCATCTTAGCGGCGTTTAGCCATCATTTCGTCGACGATATCGCCAAGTTGTTGTAATTTCGGTGCGCAAACGTCACGCAGCATCAGCTCGTTGTCTGGTAAACCGACGACCGATGCCCAGACTGCACGGCCTGCCAGGAATCCCGATGCGCCCGCCGTCATTGCCACGCGTACGGCACGCGGGAACAGTTTTTCGTCGACACCGGAAGAGAGGATCACCCATGGCATATTGATATGGTCATTCAGACGTTGTGAAGCACAGAGAAGCTCTTGTTGCGGACCTTTGCCATAAAGCGGCATTTCAACTTTGTAGAGGTCAGCGCCACTGTCGCCCAGCTCTTTGGCGGCATCGATGATCGCTTGTTCGCGATCGAATTTATCGCCACGACGCGGTGGGCGGACGACTGGCTCAATGATGCTTACCAGACCGTGTGAGTGGCACAGTTCGTTGAACTCTTTCACCATATCCAGACGTTGCTGCGCATCTTCATCACTACGCCACAGCACCAGCAGTTTTAAGGCTTTGCCACCGTCTTGTTTGATCTGTAGCGGATTGATTTTGCGGTCAATAACCACGCTATCGACCGGAATACCGTTGCCAGGAATGAACTCATCGGCGGCGACAATCATGGCGCAACTTTTGGCAATCGCGTTTTGCTCAACCACCTGGCGGTAGCAGAATTGTTGATCTACCAGAATCGCCGAGGCATAAGGCGAGAGGGCCTTTGCAGCGTTAACTTTGAAATCAGTTAAAACGCTATCGGCTACCGGAGCGGGTGCCCCAGCCGCGGCAAACATCATGCGCATGGCTTCGCGCTGATCGACCGCCAGCATGGCAAAACCGCCCGATGCGCGCGTAATGTCGTTGATGGTGTACTTATTCATTCATTTATTCCTTTATCCAGTCGTTACATTTTTACTTTGGCAGTCATCCCGGCACTGACACGGACCTGTTCCAGAATGGCGGACCAGTCCTGGCGACCGCGACCCGCTGCGCGCGCCTGGCTATAAACCTCCCGTGAGGCGGCCCCCAGCGGCATTGGCACATGCAGCTGGTTGGCGACATCAAGGGCGATGCCAAGATCCTTATGGGCAAGATCGATCATGAAGGCGGGAGAAAGATCTCCGCTGAGGACTTTGTTTGGTCAGGAAGTGGTGAAGTGACCTTTACCGGCGGCGGTACCGCTCATCACTTTGACGGCAACATCGAAGGGAAGATTCAGGGCTTCGCACAAAACGGCGGCTTCTGCCGAAAGCGCATTGAGCGCGATGCTCATGTAGTTGTTGATGAGCTTAACGCGGATCCCCATGCCCGGACCGCCAGAGTTGATCAACTCACTGCCCATCGCCATCAGGATCGGTGTGGCACGTTCAACTTGTTCAGCGGTGCCGCCAGCCAGCAGTAACAGAGTACCGGTAATGGCATTTGCAGAAGTACGGCCTACCGGAACATCCATCATGCTGAAGCCTTTGGCTTGCATATCGGCAATCAATTTATCGGTTTGCAGCGGATGGATGGTGGACATATCAATGACCAGCGCATCGGTAGATAAGCCTTCGCAAACGCCGTTTTCACCGAACAACACGTTGCGCACCAGATCGCCATTCGGCAACATGGTAATGATAAATTCGGCATCTTTAGCGGCCTGCGCCGGGTTGGCGGCGGGAGTCGCACCTTTGTCTACCAGATGCCGCACAGCTTCGGCGTTCACATCAAAGACGCGAAGTTGATGCCCTTGCTGCAATAAATTGCTCGCCATTGGCGAACCCATTTGTCCTAAACCGATAAACGCGATTGCTGCCATAACCCTCTCCTGAATACAGTGATGTCACTTTTTGTCATTTATGACATGCTTTGCTTGTCTGTTTTTGATCGTATTTGTAATTTATCGTCAAAAAATTGACAGCTGTCACTTTTTAAACAATTGGTGAAATTAAAATGAACGCATCCCAAAATGTTTAAGGAATGACCATGATTCGTGTTGCTTGTGTAGGTATAACCGTGATGGATCGCATCTATTACGTGGAAGGGTTACCGACGGAGAGCGGTAAATACGTGGCGAGAAATTATACGGAAGTTGGTGGCGGGCCAGCGGCGACGGCAGCGGTTGCGGCGGCAAGGCTGGGGGCGCAGGTCGATTTTATTGGTCGCGTAGGTGATGACGACACGGGCAACAGCCTGCTGGCAGAGCTGGAATCCTGGGGCGTTAACACCCGTTACACCAAACGGTATAACCAGGCGAAATCTTCGCAATCCGCCATCATGGTGGATACCAAAGGCGAGCGGATAATCATTAACTACCCCAGCCCGGATCTGCTGCCTGACGCAGAGTGGTTGGAGGAAATTGATTTCTCTCAGTGGGATGTTGTGCTGGCAGATGTACGCTGGCACGACGGCGCTAAAAAAGCCTTCACCCTGGCCCGTCAGGCGGGTGTGATGACCGTTCTGGACGGGGACATTACGCCGCAGGATATCAGTGAGCTGGTGGCATTAAGCGATCACGCGGCCTTTTCAGAACCGGGTCTGGCGCGCTTAACGGGCGTGAAAGAGATGGCCAGTGCGCTAAAACAGGCACAAACGCTCACAAATGGTCATGTCTATGTGACCCAGGGTAGCGCAGGCTGCGACTGGCTGGAAAATGGTGGGCGTCAGCATCAACCGGCCTTCAAAGTTGATGTGGTAGATACCACAGGTGCGGGTGATGTTTTTCACGGCGCTTTGGCGGTGGCGCTGGCAACAAGTGGGGATTTAGCGGAGTCAGTCCGCTTCGCCAGCGGTGTAGCGGCGTTAAAATGCACACGTCCCGGTGGACGAGCCGGGATCCCTGACTGTGATCAAACCCGATCTTTTTTGTCACTTTTTGTATAAAATGCCAGGGTGATGGTTTTTCGAGGAATTTTCATGAGCCTTACCGAACTAACCGGTAACCCGCGGCACGACCAACTCCTCATGCTGATCGCCGAGCGTGGGTATATGAATATTGATGAGCTGGCAAATCTGCTGGATGTCTCCACGCAGACGGTCCGCCGGGATATTCGTAAATTAAGCGAGCAAGGCCTGATTACGCGCCATCACGGTGGCGCGGGTCGGGCTTCCAGCGTCGTTAATACGGCGTTCGAGCAGCGTGAGGTTTCGCAAACCGAGGAAAAAAAAGCGATTGCCGAAGCGGTGGCAGACTATATTCCTGATGGTTCAACAATATTTATCACCATTGGTACGACTGTTGAGCATGTTGCCCGGGCGTTACTTAACCATAATCATTTGCGGATAATCACCAACAGCCTGCGTGTGGCGCATATTCTTTACCACAACCCGCGCTTTGAAGTGATGGTGCCCGGCGGTACGTTGCGCTCTCATAATAGCGGGATCATTGGCCCTTCAGCGGCGTCCTTTGTGGCTGATTTTCGTGCTGATTATCTGGTAACAAGCGTTGGGGCGATTGAGAGCGATGGCGCGTTGATGGAGTTTGATGTAAACGAAGCTAACGTGGTGAAAACGATGATGGCGCACGCGAGAAATATTCTGCTGGTCGCCGATCACACTAAGTATCATGCTTCGGCGGCGGTTGAAATTGGTAACGTGGCACAGGTCACTGCGCTCTTTACCGACGAGCTGCCGCCCGCTGCGCTAAAATCACGCTTACAAGACAGCCAAATTGAAATCATTCTTCCCCAGGAAGACGCGTAGATTTTTGTGACCGTTAACCTGGCTTCATACCTTGCCACATAGCCAAACCCATCCTTTCCCGCTACAGTTAATTTCTTGTGGCGCGAAAGGAGGCAAAAATGCTCTATATCTTTGATTTAGGTAATGTGATTGTCGATATCGACTTTAACCGTGTGCTGGGAGCCTGGAGCGATTTAACGCGTATTCCGCTGGCATCGCTTAAGAAGAGTTTTCATATGGGGGAGGCGTTTCATCAGCATGAGCGTGGGGAAATTAGCGACGAAGCGTTCGCAGAGGCGCTGTGTCATGAGATGGCTCTACCGCTAAGCTACGAGCAGTTCTCTCACGGCTGGCAGGCGGTGTTTGTTGCGCTGCGCCCGGAAGTGATCGCCATCATGCATAAACTGCGTGAGCAGGGGCATCGCGTGGTGGTGCTTTCCAATACCAACCGCCTGCATACCACCTTCTGGCCGGAAGAATACCCGGAAATTCGTGATGCTGCTGACCATATCTATCTGTCGCAAGATCTGGGGATGCGCAAACCTGAAGCACGAATTTACCAGCATGTTTTGCAGGCGGAAGGTTTTTCACCCAGCGATACGGTCTTTTTCGACGATAACGCCGATAATATAGAAGGAGCCAATCAGCTGGGCATTACCAGTATTCTGGTGAAAGATAAAACCACCATCCCGGACTATTTCGCGAAGGTGTTATGCTAAAAACCATTCAGGACAAAGCCAGGCACCGTACCCGTCCACTATGGGCCTGGCTAAAACTACTCTGGCAACGCATTGATGAGGACAACATGACAACCCTGGCAGGTAACCTTGCCTATGTGTCGTTGCTCTCATTAGTGCCGCTGGTTGCCGTTGTTTTTGCGCTTTTCGCCGCTTTTCCCATGTTTTCCGACGTCAGCATTCAGTTACGTCACTTTATTTTTGCCAACTTTCTGCCTGCTACTGGCGATGTTATTCAGCGGTATATCGAACAATTTGTTGCCAATTCCAACAAGATGACCGCCGTTGGGGCGTGCGGGCTGATCGTCACCGCGTTATTGCTGATGTACTCCATCGATAGCGCGTTGAATACCATCTGGCGCAGTAAACGAGCGCGACCAAAAATTTATTCGTTCGCCGTGTACTGGATGATTTTAACGCTGGGGCCGCTGCTGGCAGGGGCCAGTCTGGCGATCAGTTCCTATTTGCTCTCCCTGCGCTGGGCGAGCGATCTCAATACTGTCATCGATAACGTGCTGCGTATTTTTCCGCTGCTGTTGTCGTGGATCTCCTTCTGGTTGCTGTACAGCATTGTTCCTACCATCCGCGTACCTAACCGCGACGCGATTGTCGGCGCGTTTGTCGCCGCGCTCCTGTTCGAAGCAGGAAAGAAAGGTTTCGCGCTTTATATCACCATGTTCCCCTCATATCAGCTCATTTACGGCGTGCTGGCGGTGATCCCCATTCTCTTTGTTTGGGTCTACTGGACATGGTGTATCGTCTTGCTTGGCGCGGAAATTACTGTCACTCTCGGGGAATACCGCAAACTAAAACAAGCAGCTGAACAAGAAGAAGACGACGAACCATGATTGCATTAATTCAACGCGTAACCCGTGCCAGCGTCACCGTGGAGGGAGAAGTGACGGGCGAAATTGGCGCGGGACTTTTGGTGTTATTGGGTGTCGAAAAGGATGACGACGAACAGAAAGCAAACCGTCTGTGCGAGCGTGTGCTCGGCTACCGCATCTTTAGCGATGCCGAAGGCAAGATGAACCTCAACGTGCAACAGGCGGGCGGCAGTGTGCTGGTGGTTTCCCAGTTTACCCTCGCCGCAGATACCGAACGGGGGATGCGCCCAAGTTTCTCCAAAGGTGCATCACCGGATCGCGCAGAGGCGTTATATGACTATTTCGTCGAACGCTGCCGTCAGCAAGAGATGAACACGCAAACAGGACGCTTCGCTGCGGATATGCAGGTATCGCTGGTCAATGATGGCCCCGTGACATTCTGGTTGCAGGTATGAGCCAGCTTCCAGGGTTGTCACGGGAAACAAGAGAGAGTATCGCTATGTATCACCTTCGGGTTCCACAAACAGAAGAAGAATTAGAGCGTTACTATCAGTTTCGCTGGGAAATGTTGCGTAAGCCCCTGCATCAACCAAAAGGTTCGGAACGCGACGCGTGGGATGCGATGGCGCATCACCAGATGGTCGTCGACGAGCAGGGTAATCTGGTGGCGGTAGGCCGATTGTATATTAATGCCGACAATGAAGCGTCCATTCGCTTTATGGCCGTTCACCCGGACGTGCAGGACAAAGGGTTAGGCACGCTGATGGCGATGACCCTGGAGTCGGTGGCGCGTCAGGAAGGCGTTAAGCGCGTGACCTGTAGCGCCCGTGAAGACGCGGTGGAGTTTTTCGCCAAGCTGGGATTCATTAATCAGGGGGAGATCACCACCCCAACTACCACGCCGATTCGCCATTTTTTGATGATTAAACCCGTTGCCACTCTGGATGATATTTTGCATCGCGGCGACTGGTGCGCGCAGCTGCAACAGGCGTGGTACGAACATATCCCGCTTAGTGAAAAAATGGGCGTGCGTATTCAACAATATACCGGGCAAAAATTTATCACCACCATGCCGGAAACCGGTAATCAGAATCCGCACCATACGCTGTTTGCCGGGAGTTTATTCTCACTGGCAACGCTCACCGGTTGGGGGCTTATCTGGCTGATGCTGCGCGAACGCCATCTCGGCGGAACGATTATTCTGGCGGATGCGCATATCCGCTACAGCAAGCCGATTAGCGGTAAACCTCATGCGGTAGCCGACCTTGGTGCCTTAAGCGGCGATCTCGACCGTCTGGCGCGCGGACGAAAAGCACGGGTGCAGATGCAAGTTGAAATCTTTGGCGACGAGACGCCGGGTGCAGTGTTTGAAGGCACGTATATCGTTCTGCCCGCGAAGCCATTTGGCCCGTATGAAGAGGGCGGGAACGAAGAAGAATAGGGGCGTTTTACTTGACTGAAAAGGTTTTCAATCTGAAAACCTTTTCAGGGCCCAGGTCCGAAGTTACCTTCCCGCTCTCCAGGCAACATCCCGTAGTGCCGATCGCGCGGCCTCGCTGATACCACCTAACTGAAAAAATCCGTGGATAACGCCAAGGTAGCGTTGGCAGGTGCATTGCACTCCTTGCCCTGTCATGCGGTGATACAACGCTTCACCTTCATCGCAAAGTGGGTCGTATTCAGCGGTAATGATATGTACAGGTGGCAAGCCATTGAAATCATCGCGCCAAAGAGGGCTGGCTTCAGGATGCCTGCGTTCAATGCCTGGCAGATACATCTCAAAGCCGCTCAGTAAAGTGTCGCGTGTGATGATGTAATCGTGACCATTGCGTATGTAGCTTTCGAAATGCGCAGTCGCATCAAGCATAGGATAAATTAAGATGAGTTGTGCCGGTTGCCACTCGCCAGCACGCTTTAATCGCAAAGCAGTTACCAGCGCCAGATGTCCGCCCGCACTGTCACCGGCAAGAGTTATACGTTGTTTATCAACGCCGAGTCGTTCGGCGTGTTGCCAGACTATTTCTGCACCTCGTTGCGCATCATCATGGGCGGCGGGGAAAGTATGTTCCGGTGCCAGCCGATACTGGACGGCAATAACCCGACATTGCCCGTAATAGGCTAACTGGCGCAGCTGGTTGTCGTGAGTTGCGAACCCGCCGCTAACAAAACAGCCACCGTAGTAATAAATTATCGTCGGGAGTAATGTCGGGGCATTCAGCGGCGACACTATTCGTAAGGTCATCCCTTCAAGTTCGATAGTCTGAATATCTACCCGCGTTTCTGTCTCACCCGCAAGGACAGCGCTGGCGATATAGCCCTCCCTGCGCTGCGCAATACTTTGTTGACGCGATGAGGGGCGACCCGCAGCGATAAACTTTTCGACTAACTCTGCAATTCCTTTTTCCAGTGCCATAGTAGAACTTATTTTGCTGTATGAATGTACAGTCTTATACACCCGTTTTTGCTGGATGGATACAGGGAAATTCACGGGCGTGAAAAATCTGGAAAGCGCCTCGCAAATCTAAAGACAAACCCGGCAGAGACGTGGTTTTGCTGGAGCACTATCAGTAAGCTAGTGGTTTCAAGGGTACGTCAATGACGTACAAAAAGGATTGTTACTCTAAGCCAATGGCGTATAATTATGCTCTTCATCGAAACGGAAATTTTTACTGAAGATGTTCAAAAACTGCTGACCGACGATGAATTCAGTCGTTTTCAGTTTTTCCTGGCCTTGAATCCTGACTATGGTGAGGTAATACCTGAAACTGGTGGGTTAAGAAAGGTTCGATGGGTTTCAGGAGGAAAGGGGAAACGTGCTGGTGTCAGGGTTATTTACTTTCATCAGGTTAAACATTATGAGATCAGATTACTGCTTATTTATCGTAAGGGTATTAAAGATGATCTGTCTCCCCAGGAAAAAGCAATGCTCCGGTTGTTAAATACGAGGTGGTAAATGGATAAGGCACTTTTTGAGCGGTTGACTCACAGCATGGCCCAGATGAATGAAATTATTGAAGGAACGCGACAGCCTTCGCGGACTTTTGAAGTTGATGCTATGAAAATCAAAGAAATACGCCGCGCTTCAGGGTTGTCACAATCTAAATTTGCCGATCTTATTTCTGTAAGCGTAGACACGTTGCGTAACTGGGAGCAGGGGCGACGTTCACCGACCGGGCCTGCAAAGGCTTTGCTGCGAGCGATTGCCAATGATCCGCAACATGTGCTGCAAGCACTTAACCGTTAGAGGCATGGTTATGCCATACAGAAAGCACTAGCATTCAGAACTCCTGTGAAAGCGGCATAGTGGTCGCCTGCCCAGGAGTTTTGCTATGACCCGTAATCGTGCTGAACGTCGCCACCCTATGATGCGATTAAAAAAACTCATCGTCGCGCTGATGATTGACGTCAATGCTATCGGATGATACCGGGGGGTTCCGGAAGGAATTCCTTGTTTCCCGAACTGTTACCAACAAAATTATAACGATGAACAAGTAAAGACCGGTTGGTGGCAGTACTGACCGGTCTGTGATGGATGATTAATTTCACCTTAAATCCGGGTGCTGTTAGGATGCTGACATTTTTCGGGTACACCATTCAGATTATGCAAATAAAGATCCAATCAAAAAATAAACATCCCTGAATATAATATATTCATAGCATCCATAACTCATCCTGGGCGATAACTAAACCATTTTTGAGTAATAAATGAAACAACTGCAACACTCTTATTATTTCTGGAAAACACCTCGCAAAAACAAAACAACATGCAAAAATCCGCTTTTTTTAAATGATTTTCCGGCGTAATTTTCGCACATACATTAATGAGTAATATATGTAAGGTGGTGGTAATGGCGATGAATACGGTTTTTCTTCATTTATCAGAAGAGGCAATTAAACGGCTGAACAAGCTTCGGGGCTGGCGTAAGGTTTCACGATCTGCAATTTTACGCGAAGCGGTTGAGCAATATCTGGAGCGGCAGCAATTTCCGGTGCGTAAAGCAAAGAGAGGCAGGCAAAGGGGTGAGACAGTTGGTGTTGATGATCAGTGTAAGGAGCATAAGGAATGAAAAAAATTTTTCATTCTTGAATATAAAAAAACAGATGCCCTTATTCTGGTATTAATACAAGGCTGTTTTACTTGAACTTATAATAACTGCAACTGTTACATCGTATCTGGAAAACGCCTCGCAAAAATAAAAAATGATGCGTAAATGAGCTTTCTTTAAAGATTCGGCAAGGGTACTTTTCTCTCCATAGATTCAAAAATGATATTGGCGAGATATTTATGAACTCTCTGGCAGGTATAGATATGGGCAGAATTTTACTCGATTTATCGAATGAGGTGATTAAGCAACTTGATGATCTCGAGGTGCAGCGTAATCTTCCTCGTGCGGACCTATTAAGGGAAGCGGTAGATCAATACCTGATAAATCAATCGCAAACAGCAAGAACCAGTGTTCCTGGCATCTGGCAAGGGTGTGAGGAAGATGGTGTCGAATATCAGCGTAAGCTGCGCGAGGAATGGTAATGGGAAAAAATGATGTCAATCAGATTGCTGACAACGTGCGCGTTGTTCATGCCGGATGCGGCGTGAACGCCTTATCCGGCCTACAAAGTCATGCAAATTCAATATATTGAAGTTTATTGGTAGAGGCTGATATGGCCTGCAAGTTTTTTCCTGGTCCGGTTTCCCGGATTGCAGGCATGCCAGACACAGCGCCGTCAGGCGCTGTTTTTTTCATCCCTTCCGCGATTTTTACGCCGCTACCGGATTATGCCGTGACGCATCGAACGGCACGCCTGACTTCAGCACTCCATACGCCACCTGTGCCAGCTTGCGCATCATCGCGCCGAGAATCACCTTTCCTTTCTTGCCATTAGCCGCCAGACGGTCGCGGAACGCCCGTCCCCACTCAGTCTTACTGGTGGCTACCATTGCGGGCATATACAACGCCCTGCGAAGCGACACATGTCCGGCCTTACTCATCCGGCTCGCCCCTCTCACACTGCTACCTGATTCATAACGCCGTGGTGTCAGACCCGCAAAAGCGGCGAACTGTCTGGCATGGGCGAAGCGGTCCTTCAGACCGATATAAGCCAGCAATACCGCAGATGTTTTCTCTCCGATACCCGGGATGCTTTCCAGCAGTTTCCTGCGGTGTTTCATATCCGGATCATCGTCTGTCAGGTCTTTTATCTGCTTCTCAAGACGCTTCAGCTCTGCTTCAAGCCACAGAAGGTGAGCATCAATGCTCGGTCTCTGGACTTCCCGCGCCGTTTCAGTGCGATTCAGTTCCTGCGTGTGCATATCTGTCAGCGCCTGGTGGCGGACTACCAGGGCACGCAACGCGCGTTCAAGCGGGTGAGGCGCTTCCCAGGCTGCAGGGCGCTTCTGACGACAGAACTCTGCCAGCATGCGCGCATCCACGGTATCAGTCTTGTTACGCAGTCCTTCACTCTGAGCGAAAGCTTTACCCAGCGCAGGATTAATGACTGACACTATGTAGCCAGCATCGTAAAG
>F141_Wood_Sandpiper__coassemble_203_pt1 | contig 20707 bp, 20 predicted proteins | sample F141_Wood_Sandpiper__metabat2_low_PE_001 | metagenome-assembled genome bin F141_Wood_Sandpiper
GATTTTGTCAGTACCAGCATCAGGCCAATGCCGAATACCACCCAGAGAATGTTAAGCACATGCATAACGTTTTACCTTACCTGGTTGAACCGTTGTTATTTTGGGCGACATGTTATGTAAATTGGTCAACCATTGTTGCGATGAATGTCACATCCTCTGATCAATAACCATCGATTACCCTTTGCTGCAATTTGCAGCAACAACCATGAGAGTGAAATTCTTGTGATGTGGTTAACCAATTTCAGAATTCGGGTTGACATGTCTTACCAAAAGGTAGAACTTATACGCCATCTCATCCGATGCAACGCCACGGCTGCGGTCTGGTTGTTCATCCGGATACCTAAACAACTCCAGGGTTCCGCGTCTCTTTGCTGTGGAACCCACTATGTGAAAGAGGAAAAATCATGGAACAGACCTGGCGCTGGTACGGCCCAAACGATCCGGTTTCTTTAGCTGATGTCCGTCAGGCGGGCGCAACTGGCGTGGTTACCGCGCTGCACCATATCCCGAACGGCGAAGTATGGTCCGTAGAAGAGATCCTCAAACGCAAGGCGATCGTTGAAGACGCAGGCCTGGTGTGGTCTGTCGTAGAAAGCGTACCAATTCACGAAGATATCAAAACCCACACTGGCAACTATGAGCAGTGGATCGCTAACTATCAGCAGACTCTGCGCAACCTGGCGCAGTGCGGCATTCGCACCGTGTGCTACAACTTCATGCCGGTGCTCGACTGGACCCGTACTGACCTCGAATACGTGCTGCCAGACGGCTCCAAAGCGCTGCGCTTCGACCAGATCGAATTCGCTGCATTCGAAATGCATATCCTGAAACGTCCAGGCGCGGAAGCGGATTACACCGAAGAAGAAATTGCTCAGGCTGCTGTTCGCTTCGCCACTATGAGCGACGAAGACAAAGCGCGTCTGACCCGTAACATCATTGCTGGTCTTCCGGGCGCGGAAGAAGGCTACACCCTCGACCAGTTCCGTAAACACCTGGAGCTGTACAAAGATATCGACAAAGCGAAGCTGCGCGAAAACTTTGCCGTCTTCCTGAAAGCGATTATTCCAGTTGCTGAAGAAGTCGGCGTGCGTATGGCTGTTCACCCGGACGATCCGCCGCGCCCGATCCTCGGCCTGCCGCGCATTGTTTCCACCATTGAAGATATGCAGTGGATGGTTGATACCGTAAACAGCATGGCAAACGGTTTTACCATGTGCACCGGTTCCTACGGCGTGCGTGCTGACAACGATCTGGTTGATATGATCAAGCAGTTCGGTCCGCGTATTTACTTCACCCATCTGCGCTCCACCATGCGTGAAGATAACCCGAAAACCTTCCACGAAGCGGCGCACCTGAACGGTGACGTTGATATGTACGAAGTGGTGAAAGCGATTGTTGAAGAAGAACACCGTCGTAAAGCGGAAGGCAAAGAAGACCTGATCCCGATGCGTCCGGACCACGGTCATCAGATGCTGGACGACCTGAAGAAGAAAACCAACCCAGGTTACTCCGCAATTGGTCGTCTGAAAGGCCTGGCCGAAGTTCGCGGTGTCGAACTGGCGATCCAGCGCGCTTTCTTTAGCCGTTAATATCCACCGGCATGGCTGCGCGCCGTGCCGGTTCCTTCTTCCTTGCCGTCACTCTCTGAAGACGGATTCTGGAGTTTACGATGACTACTATTGTTGACAGCAATCTGCCGGTTGCCCGCCCGTCATGGGATCATTCTCGTCTGGAATCACGCATTGTGCATCTCGGTTGCGGGGCGTTTCACCGCGCGCACCAGGCGCTGTATACCCATCATCTGCTGGAAAGCACCGACAGCGACTGGGGCATCTGCGAAGTTAACCTGATGCCAGGCAACGACCGCGTGCTGATCGAAAACCTGAAAAAACAGCAACTGCTGTACACCGTAGCGGAAAAAGGCGCAGAGAGCACCGAGCTGAAAATTATCGGTTCGATGAAAGAAGCGCTGCATCCGGAAATCGATGGCTGCGAAGGTATTCTCAACGCGATGGCGCGTCCGCAAACGGCGATTGTCTCTCTAACGGTCACGGAAAAAGGCTACTGCGCTGATGCGGCAAGCGGTCAACTGGATCTCAATAACCCGCTGATCAAGCACGATCTGGAAAACCCGACTGCGCCGAAGTCCGCGATTGGTTACATCGTCGAAGCCTTGCGTCTGCGTCGTGAAAAAGGGTTGAAAGCGTTTACGGTGATGTCCTGCGATAACGTGCGTGAAAACGGACATGTGGCGAAGGTCGCGGTACTGGGGCTGGCTCAGGCGCGTGACCCGCAGCTGGCGGCATGGATTGAAGAAAATGTCACCTTCCCGTGCACCATGGTTGACCGCATCGTTCCGGCGGCGACGCCAGAAACCTTACAGGAAATTGCTGACCAGCTGGGTGTTTACGACCCGTGCGCCATTGCCTGCGAACCGTTCCGTCAGTGGGTGATTGAAGATAACTTCGTTAATGGTCGCCCGGACTGGGATAAAGTGGGCGCACAGTTCGTTGCAGACGTTGTGCCGTTCGAAATGATGAAGCTGCGTATGCTGAACGGCAGCCACTCTTTTCTGGCGTACCTCGGTTACCTCGGCGGCTATGAAACCATTGCCGACACCATGACTAACCCGGCTTATCGCAAAGCGGCCTTTGCCCTGATGATGCAGGAACAAGCGCCAACGCTGTCGATGCCGGAAGGTACAGACCTGAACGCCTATGCGACGCTGCTGATCGAGCGTTTCAGCAACCCGTCTCTGCGTCACCGTACCTGGCAGATTGCGATGGACGGCAGCCAGAAGTTACCGCAGCGTCTGCTGGACCCGGTGCGTCTGCACCTGCAAAACGGCGGCAGCTGGCGTCACCTGGCGCTGGGCGTGGCTGGCTGGATGCGTTACACCCAGGGCGTGGATGAGCAGGGTAATGTCATTGACGTGGTCGACCCGATGCTGGCGGAGTTCCAGAAGATCAACGCGCAGTATCAGGGCGCAGACCGCGTGAAAGCGCTGCTGGGCCTGAGCGGTATTTTTGCCGATGATCTGCCGCAGAATGCCGACTTTGTTGGCGCAGTGACGGCGGCATATCAGCAGCTGTGCGAACGCGGTGCGCGCGAGTGTGTGGCTGCGCTGTAACTAACTGATTACCCTACAGACTTACTGGTCAATCAAACTGATATTTGGTTGACCAGTTTTCGTTTTTTTGCCCACCTGTACGTGCCAACTTCCAGTGCTAATGGTATAGTTTGAGATTAACGGGGGCCGTAAAATTGCCCGTTGTAGGCCGGATAAGGCGTTCACGCCGCATCCGGCAAAAATTTGATTAACCGCACCTAACGGACACAACACCATGAAATCTGCCACCTCTGCGCAAAGACCTTACCAGGAAGTCGGGGCGATGATCCGCGATCTGATCATAAAGACGCCGTACAATCCTGGCGAACGGCTGCCGCCGGAGCGTGAAATTGCAGAAATGCTTGATGTCACGCGGACGGTGGTACGTGAAGCGCTGATCATGCTGGAGATCAAAGGGCTGGTGGAAGTACGCCGGGGTGCCGGTATCTATGTTCTTGATAACTCAGGCAGCCAGAACACAGACAGTCCGGATGCCAACGTCTGCAACGATGCCGGTCCTTTTGAGCTGTTACAGGCGCGGCAGTTATTGGAGAGCAACATCGCCGAGTTTGCCGCTTTGCAGGCTACCCGCGAAGATATCGTCAAAATGCGTCAGGCATTGCAACTGGAAGAGCGTGAACTGGCTTCCAGTGCGCCGGGCAGCAGCGAAAGCGGTGACATGCAGTTCCATCTCGCTATTGCCGAAGCAACGCATAACAGCATGCTGGTGGAGCTGTTCCGTCAGTCCTGGCAGTGGCGGGAAAACAATCCAATGTGGATCCAGTTGCACAGCCATCTGGATGACAGCCTGTATCGCAAAGAGTGGTTGGGCGATCACAAACAGATCCTCGCCGCGTTAATCAAAAAAGATGCCCGAGCGGCGAAGCTGGCAATGTGGCAGCATCTGGAAAACGTTAAGCAACGTCTGCTGGAATTCTCGAACGTTGACGATATTTATTTTGATGGCTATCTGTTTGATTCATGGCCGCTGGATAAAGTCGACGCCTGACTTATTATAATAAGCGCAAGGGTAAACGTTCCTTGCGCTTTCTTAAATTAAGAAGTCGCAATGAGTATTACTTTGTAAATTGCAGGGTATTGTTTAGCTATCTGTATAACCTGAATGTTAGTACTCATTCTTCCTGGTAGTTATTTACCAATATAATTCCATTCACCATTTTTTAATTCAAACAGTTCTGGAAGAGATGACGGTTGCAGAGTCATACGTTTGAGTGGTGCATTTTCATCACCCGGGATAACTTTATATCCCATTTTTGCATGGATCTCCGCGGTACCGGGATAGGCTTCTATACCAATTATTGGGTCATTACCCAACTCAATATTAGCATTAAGTAATGCGGCAAGGGCGAATCCGGAAGAATTTGCTACCCCTGTTACCGTCATTATCTGATCAATATAGATATCAATCCTTGGCTGCTCATTGGTCCATCTTTTTGCCTGAGAAGCTGGAAGGGTTGAAATATATCCTATCGTGGTTCCGGCATAACCAGGAACATTGCAACCAGGGCCTAATGTTATTTCATGAACTGTATAGTCCTCAACAGGATCGAAAGGGCTCTTCATAAATAAATTTAGCCGTAAACCTTCTGCTAACTCTGTGGTAGCATGCGCCTTTTTACATATGCCACCATATATTTCGTCTAAAGCTGAGGTGATTTTCAAGTTTCGATAGAGCATACGTCCTGTTGTTGTAATACCATTGAATTCTCTGCATGTTTCTGTCACATAATTAAATGGCCAGGGCTCTTTACTAATATCAAGTTTTCTAATTTCGACAACGCTTTTTCCATCGTAATTATGGTTATTGCCACGAGCAAGAGGCAGAAGATAGATATTTTCCTTATCCAGGCGTGCACGTTCATATTTACGTGTTAACTCACTGTCGACTTTTGGATGATGAAGGAAGTGATTATCTGTAATAATTTGACTCTGAAGGGCATTGCTTAATGGCATAGACATAATAGTTACCTTTTATGAGTATTTCACTGATGTTTAGAAAAATAGATAAATTTTTCTGTAGTAAAAAAGAAGTAAACAAATGACATGCATGTTTCTGTTGTAGTGATATCAACTCTACATGGTGATATTAAAGGGTAGGAAACACTCTAAAGTATCAAAAAACGCTCATTTAAAATTATTTGCATGCAATTAAAAAGCATATCTTATTACTAATTGGAATTTGATGTTGCTATATTGATGTCTATATTAATAATGCCTGTGAATGGTATTTTTGATGTATTTGATATGTTATCATTTTATATTATTTACAAACTAATTGTTTCAAATAATACATGGCTGATTATGCGGAAATAAATAATTTCCCACCGGAATTAAGTAGCGGCGGTGACAAGTATTTTCATCTACATAACTATTCGGAATATTCAGAATATACTAGCGGTTTTTTTTTGAGTTTGATGATTTTTATCAAATCATGACTTTTTTCCTGAAAAGTCAGTAGATATTCATAGGCAAGTAAGGTTTTATACTTTGCTGACAGGATTCAGGCCTGTCTCAGACTGACATGGATGTAATGAACAAAAGGGAATGGCTATGGAAAATGAGCATCAATACAGTGGTGCCCGGTGTTCAGGGCAAGCCGCATATGTTGCTAAACGTCAGGAGTGCGCAAAATGATGCGCCAATCACTTCAGGCTGTTTTACCTGAAATTTCAGGCAATAAAACGTCATTGCTGCGTAAATCGGTATGCAGCGATCTCCTCACTCTTTTTAATTCTCCTCATTCGGCATTACCGTCATTACTTGTTTCAGGCATGCCCGAGTGGCAAGTGCATAACCAGAGCGACAAACATCTCCAGAGCTGGTATTGCCGTCAGCTGCGTTCTGCACTGTTATTTCATGAGCCACGGATTGCGGCGTTGCAGGTTAATTTTAAAGAAGCGTACTGCCACACTCTGGCGATCAGCCTTGAGATAATGCTGTACCACGACGATGAACCGCTAACGTTTGATCTGGTCTGGGATAATGGCGGTTGGCGCAGTGCGACGCTGGAGAATGTCAGCTAAGCACAATCTCCAGTTCGCGCAGTTCACGCCAGAAGCGTTCGGCAACGGGATTCATGCGGGTATTCATCCGGTATGCATAGGCCTGAATCGGGATCACCAGTTCGTCCCGATTCAGTACAACGAGCTTCCCGCTGCGAATTTCTTGTTGGATGGCGTACTCCGGCAGCCAGGCAATCCCACAGCCGTCGAGGGCAACCTGCTTTAAAAGCTCGCTCATCGAAGAGACAAAAAAGGTGCTGAAACTTAACTCACTGTGGCGCGTCAGGGTGCGATTAATCAATCGCCCCATGTAGGAGTTGCGGCTGTAATTCAGTAACGGAAAGTGTGGCTGCGCGAGGTTAAAAAGTGCTTCTCCGTGTTCGTCACTGGCGCAGACAGGGAACAATTGAGATTCAAATAAGCGAATGTGGTCAAACGGCGCTTCCAGCAAATCTTCGTCGTGAAAGGAAAAAATACAGTCACTTTGCCCTTCACGCAGTTTATCGACCGCTTCATCGACATCAATGGCTTCAATTGCCCAGGTAAAGAGCGGCGGCATCTGGCTGATAATGGACGGTAACAGACCGAGGGAAAGAGAGTGTGCAGCGGCTATCTTGATTTTTCGTTGCGCGTAATCGCTGCCGCCACGCAGCTCTGCCAGATTGCTCTCTAACTGTTGCAACAGATGGCGGATCTGCGAATGGAAGATTTTCCCTTGTTCTGAGAGTTGCAGCGGCGTTACCTGGCGGTTAAACAATTCAACACCAATCGCCTGTTCCAGCGCACGGATGCGGCGGCTGAATGCCGGTTGCGAGACGTTGCGACTGACTGCCGCCTGGGAAAAATTGCGGCATTTTTCCAGGGTCAGAAAATCATAAAGCCATTTGGTTTCAATATTATGCAAAATCGCACCACAGTCATCCATTACGTTTTACTCTGTCAGCCGCCCTTGCGGGCATTCTACGTCCATTCGGGCGGCTGACAACCGTTTAAGCCGTTTCAAACGTTCCTTTCACGCAGGCTTTGCCGTCTTTGACCATCAGTTTGCCGCGAGCGTATACCTGCTCAATGCGCAGTTCTGGCGTCATGACCAGCAAGTCAGCATCATTGCCTGGCAGAATTTCACCTTTCCCGGTCAGGTTAAGGAAACCGGCTACGCTACTGGTGAGCGGGCGCAGGGCATCGCTGATACTGAAATCATAGTCTTTGACCAGCACCTGCACGGTTTCCAGCAACGTTTCAAAACCTGCAACACCGATATGGGTTAAATTCCCTTCGTCATCGAAGAACGGCTGGCTACCGTTGCCGTCGGAGCTGAGGGTGACGCGTGCCAGCGGAATACCCGCCTGAACGGCGCGGGCAATACCTTCGGCAGGGGCGACCGGTTCGTCAATGCTGCTGGTGATATCGATGGTGCCGCCTTTGCGCGCGAACTCCAGCGCCTGCTCAAACAACGGTACGTTGCGGTTAACGTGGGTCGGCAGCAGCTTGCTGATCGGCACATCGCAGTTTTCCAGCAGGTCATAAATAGGCTGTAACGCCTTTTTACTGTCGCCCATGTGGAACACGGTGACGCCAGGTTTACCGCCGAGCAAACCGCCAACGCGGGATTCTGCCGCCATATTGGCCAGGTGATAAACGTCCGGTGCGGCAGAACGGTGATCAGAGATGGCGCATTTCACGCCAATCACACGATCGATAATCGCCACGTCTTTTTCCACGGAACCCGTAATGGTGCGGGAAGGGACATGATAAGCGCCGGTCAGCATCCAGGCGCTGATGCCTTCTTCATTGAGCGCACGGGTCTTGGCGAGCAGGGATTCCGGGTGGCGAGAGATAGAGTCGGTGCCCAGCAGACCAACCACTGACGTGACGCCCGCTTCCGTCAGGCGACTTAGCGCCACTTCCGGCGTGCGCGTCGTGGGACCTGCTTCGCCGCCACCACCAATCAAATGGACGTGTTGATCAATAAAACCAGGACAGAGGATCTGCCCGCTGAGATCGACAACCGTGCAGTCCGGTACAATGTCAGAAGGGATATTGCTGGCAACGGCGATAATTTTGCCGTTAGCGACGAGGACATCGCAAATTCCCCGATCTTCCGGCGCATACAAATGCGCTCCCTGCAGCAGGGTAAAACCGGCTGCGGTATAATCAATCATGGTAACTCCTTGTTAAACAATAAGCTGCATAACCCAGATCGACAGCAATGCGTTAATCACGCAGACCGTAATGATATGCGGGTAATATTTGGCATTCACTTCGGCTGTCCCCAGGCAGCGACCGACATTTTGCACCGGGTTGCCCATTAAATACATCGCGGGCAGTAAAACGGTGACATCGTGACCGGTTAATGCGCCGGCGGTCGCCAGACTGGCGGCAACACCGACTGCGCCGCCCATACTCATTAATGCGGCTAAAAGGACGGTTGCCGCTTCACCGGGCAATCCCCACAGCGCCATTACGGGTTCACAGATATGCCCCACCCAGTCGAGCAGGCCGGTAATTTTCAGCGCCTGAATGATGACAAACGCCATCACCACGTTTGGCAGCAGGTTGGTCGTGGCGATAGTAAAGCCACGGCGCGCACCATCGATAAACATATCCATGACATTTTTGCGGACCTGAGTTGTCATGCTTGCGCTCCTTGCGTTGGGTTGCGACGTTCTTCGAAGTTAAGCCAGACGCGCAAAATGTTGGCTCCGACAAATTTAAACACCAGGATGACGGCTAAAGGTACGATTACGGACGTGCCCAGAAAGGCAAACACCGCGACGCCGGAAGAGAAGTAGTTGGTGATGATGGCGCTACCGCTGGTTTGATATGCGGCGAAAATCACTTTATCGCGTTCGGTAATTTCACCTTCCTGCGCCAGCTCTTTGGTCATACCGGCGGCGGCATCCGTGTTTTGCAGGTTAGCGATCAGCGCCAGCGAGCAGATCCCTGGAATGCCCAACAACGGTTTTAGCACAGGTGTCATTAACTGCTGCGCGGCGCGTAATCCACCAAGACCATCGGTAATTGAAATAATCCCCAGAGAGAGAATGACTGACGGTGCCAGCTCCAGCGCAAAGAGAAAGCCATCTTTAGCCCCCGCGCCACCCGCCCCGCGAAATGAGGTGGTGGCTCCGTTCGCACCAGGCAGTTGCCCAAACGATCCGTTCAGAACGGAAAAATCAAAAACGCGCCACCAGCTGTCTGTTCCGGAAAAAACACCGGAAAAAAAGATTATGGTGAGAAAAAAAGCCAGATACCCTTTAATGCCCACTTTTTCTGTCGCCAGCTCCCCGGCTACAGCATCCCCTTGTTGTGTCATAACAATCCCCATTGTTTTTTTGTGTTTGTGTGTTGCTTGAGCCAGGAAAATTCCTGGAGCGGAAAAACCTTATCAGCCATGTGGGTATGGGGAAAATGCAAGTATGTTTCTGGCTATGCGTTTTTTGCATAGCGGAAAAATTATGCTGTGTGGAAAAGGCTCTGCGCAGGATTGAGTTGCAGAAAATTCATAAACCCAGTGACAATGACATCAGTAAATAAAAACAGAAAATCCAGGGACGAAAACGAGATGGCAAAGTACAACGAAAAAGAGTTGGCGGATACGAGCAAGTTTTTAAGTTTTGTCCTCCGACACAAACCGGAGGCGATTGGTATCGTACTTGACCGTGAAGGATGGGCGGATATCGATAAGCTCATACTTTGTGCCCAAAAAGCGGGCAAGCGATTAACCCGTACATTGCTGGATACCGTGGTCGCCACCAGTGATAAAAAGCGTTTTAGTTATTCCAGTGATGGTAGGTGCATCCGCGCGGTTCAGGGGCATTCGACTTCGCAGGTCGCTATTTCCTTTGCCGAAAAAACACCGCCACAGTTTCTTTACCACGGTACGGCAAGCCGTTTCCTTGACGAGATAAAAAAACAGGGGCTGATTGCAGGGGAGCGTCATTACGTGCATCTCTCTGCTGATGAAGCAACGGCACGCAAAGTGTGAGCAAGACACGGATCGCCGGTTATCTTAACCGTCAAAGCACAGGAAATGGCGAAACGAGGCATCCCTTTCTGGCAAGCGGAAAACGGAGTCTGGCTGACATCAACGGTTGCGGTCGAATTTCTTGAGTGGTAAGGGAAACACTCCTCATGAAGTGACCACTTGCAGCTTAAATAATTGTACTGTGCTGATAAGCGCAGCAATAAACAACGCCGCCGCGCCGCAGAGAGTGGCGCCGGCAAGCGCCGATGTTCCATTGCCAAGCATACTGGTCAGCGCCGGGCCGAGGATTTGTCCAATGCCGTAAATGAGCGTCACAAAGCCTAAAAGATTGAGATTTCCCGGAACGCTCAGTTGGCGGGCGATAGTCATCACCAGAGATGTCGTGCCCATAAAGGTACCGCCAAAACCGATACTACTAATGATAAGCAAGAGAGGAGAGTCGCTGGCGAGAGTAAGCAGCACACTGATAGCCTGCACCAGCAAATTCGCCGTCAGGCAAGGCAAAGCCCCCCAACGTTTTGCTGCCCATAGCCAGCTAAAGCAGCCTGGCACAATTGATAAGCCGACTAACGTCCAGAGATGGGCGGTTAACAATGGTGAGCCTGCATCTTTCGCCATGAGCGGCAGGTAAGTCGCGACGATGATATAACCAAATCCCGCCAGGCCGTACAGAATAGCCAGTAACCACCAGCTCATTATCTGTTGCTCCGTTTTTGCCAATGGCATTGGTGCGATGGCGTGTTTTTTCGAGGGCATTAAAAGCGTAAGTGCAATCAGCATCATGCCAGAAAGCGCCCCGGCGCCTTGCCATAACGTTTGCGAGGATAAGGCAAAATGCAGGCCTGCCAGAACATATTCGTTGCCCAGTGCAATGCCAATGCCAACGCCAGAAAACAAAGCTGCCAGCACAAAAGGATGGCGCGTGTGCTGCATAATCAGCGTCGAACCAAAAATCAGCATACCGGCGCTGGCGACACCCGCCAGGAAGCGAATCAATAACACCAGAATAAATGGCGGCAACCATGCCATTGCGAGGATCAACAACCCGCTCGCCAGGGCAGAAACCAACAGAAATGGGCGTAGGCGCGACGGCTGGTGAAATGCGCCAAACGAAAATAGCAGACTGCCAGCCAGATACCCCGCATAGTTGCCGCTGGCAATCCACGAGAGCTGGCTAAATGAAAACGCCCCTTCCGCCATCATGACGGGCAACATAGGCGTATAAAGGAAGCGACCTAATCCCATACCTAGGGTCAGAACCAGCATCCCGAAAAGCGCGGTGCTGAAAGAAAAGCGTTCTACGGGATGCGAGGACGAAGGCATGTTTAACCTTGTATGTCATTTTTGTTGTTAACAAGTTAATAACAAAAAGGTGAAATATGCCAGCCTGTTAATGCGATGATTTAGGGGTAAAGCGATAAAAACGATTTGGTTCGCTAACGATATAAATATTACCAGAGGCATCCATCGCAATCCCTTCGGCCTGTTTGATGTTATGCGACAAACCTCGACTACCTTTGGTTAGTGATATTTCACCGATAACCTCGCCAACCAGGGTTACTTCCTGGAGTGCGCGAGATTCATGAGACAGCACCAGAAGCGTATTTTTTTGCTGGTTAAATTCTGCGCCGGACACATCATCTAAAGTAAATTGCCGTTGTAGTGCCTCGTCTTTGCTGATGTGTAATTCATTGCTACTTAACAGCCCGTTAACTTTGTAGACCTCAATCGGATTTTTCTCTTTAAAAAACCAGAAAGTGTGATCCTGGCGAGAATAAGCCAACCCTTCAAAACCGCAATTGGTTGGGGAGTCTTGCAGCGGGATTTTTATTTTTTTGAGGATTTTTACTTCCGAGTTTGGGGTCAGTGAAATCACATAAATGGCGTAATCGCGCTCATCGCTAATGACAAACTGATTATCGCCAATGTATTCGATCGTCTCGAGATCCTTAACAAAATCCAGAGGAATTGTGCGGATAAAATCACCATTGGTGGTCATTTCAACAATGGCGGCAGGTTTGTTGATAGTGCTAAAAAGAGTATTGCTTTGTGCCGACCAGGTCAGCGAAGAGATATTATTCGTTATGCCTGCAATTTCTTTGCCGTCAATGGTGGCGTGGTAATTCTGAAATGATGCTGCATGATTGCTTTTACGGGCGCAAGATTGCACGAAGAAAGTACACACTGCCACAATGGCAAAAAGAATCACAATAACGGAGATGCGTTTACTTAACGAAATACTTTTTGTCACGGTAATCCCTTTAAGGCAAATCAATAAGATATCGAGAAGTATACGTAGCGACCTTAATGAATCCTTAACGCGGAGAAACCCCGTAATGTGCAATGCAGCGCCAGACACCATCCTGCTGGCAATAAATTGACTCAGTCTGCCCAGGGATCACCCATTGTATTTCCTCGCCGGGGGGACAGGTCAGCCAAATGCATAACCCGCAGCCGCCGCGTAAATCACGGGGAATATCGCTGACGCGAAAAGTCATGCCCGCTGCCTGCAACGCCTTGCGGGTTTGTATGACGCCGACCGTGGAGTGAAATAAAAATAAAAACTCTTTCATCGGCGTGTCCTCACTCGTTGACCAATTACCGCCGCGCCAATTGCGCCAGCAAATTGCGCATCAGGATGGGTATTTACCGGCATTCCCAGATGAGATTCCAGCATCCGGGCAAACGTCTGGCAATGACTAACGCCACCAGTAAACAGAATCGGCGCTTCACAGGAGAGACGAGCAATGAAATTGGCACTCCTCCGCGCCATCGCGTTAATCACTCCGGCGAGAATCGCTTCTGGCGCGACGCCCGCTGAGCGCAGGCTGATCACTTCTGATTCGGCAAACACTGTGCACATACTCGTGATGGCGTGCGGCGTGACATTTTCGGTAATGCTGTCGAGTTGCTCGACGCTGGTGCCAAGCGTGCGCGAGATCACCTCCAGGAAACGCCCGGTGCCCGCCGCGCATTTGTCATTCATCAGGAAATCGCACAGGTTACCGTCATCATCAAGCTGAATCACTTTGCTGTCCTGACCACCGATGTCGATTACCGCGCGCGTTGCTGGCGCAAGAAACCGTGCGCCCAGCCCATGACAGGAGATTTCCGTCACTTGTTTATCGGCAAAATCCACCAGTTGCCGTCCATAGCCGGTGAGCGTCAGAAACGGCGTTGTCTCTAACCCTTCGCGCAGAGTTTCCCAGGCTTCAGTAATTGCTGTTGCCGGACGAAAGGGTGTTGGAACGAGGAAACGGCGCGTAATCACGCCGTCTGCCAGTAAGATCCCTTTGGTGGCGGTAGAACCAGAATCAATGCCAATCGAATATGTCACTGCCACTCCTTACAGCATCTCAATAAAGGCCGCGACACGGGTACTGAGCTGCCCGACATCTGAGGTGGAGTAGTCTGTTTCAATAGCGATATAAGGAATGTTGTGCTGCTGACGCACATGACGTTTAATCGCCAGCGATTCCACCGCGTAGGTATGGCACGCCTGCAAAATCACATCAACTACGCCATCGACCTGATATTCTTCCACCATCTGGCTGAGCATTTGCAGGCGCTGATCGTTCGGCGAAACACAGGAGCAGCCAATCGCCAGATATTTATCCGCCAGTGCGTCGTAGACATCGCCCGTTTCTGCCACGCATTGCTCGGTCGCTTTCGCCCCGGTGCAGTTTTCATAACCGACAACCCAGCCGCCATTCTCTTCAATCGCGCGCACCACTTTTTCTGCTGCGCCGCCAATCGGGCAGCCGGTGATTAAAATGCGTGGACGCAGGGCCAGCCGCTGGCCTTCTTCCCACTGCTGACGAACGCGGGCTGTCATCGCGTCCAGTTCATTGATCAACGCCTCTTTATCGAACCGGAAGGTTGCGCCGTAGAGCACTTTCAGAATGTCGCTGCCGCTAAGCGCCGGAGGATTTAACTGCCCAAGATGATAAAAATTAGCCAGTGCGCGACGTTCGCGGTTTTTCAGCGCAATGGCATCGCGCAGAGCATCTTCGCTAATCTCGTGCCCAAAACGTTCTTCTACCGTTTTTTGCAAGCGCAGCATCTCGGCTTTCCATAACGCACGCGAGGCATCATCCTTAACGCTGTTCGGCAACTGCATCACATGAACGGGCTTAAACTCCGCCATGTATTCATACATTTTCTTTTTGCCGTCGCAGGTGGTTTCACCGACCACCAGATCCGAAAAGTAGAAGTAGGGGCATTTATCGGTTTTGCCGAAGCCGTAGCTGCTTTTAATCAGCGGGCAGAGGTTGCGCGGCAGATCTTTCTCCGCTTCTTCAATGGTTTCATCAGAGGTAGAACAGAGCGAAACCACAACCGCACCGGCTGCCATCGGGATCTCTTGCGGCATAAAGGTGCAGTAAGTGCCAACCAGCGGAATGCCGCGCTCCTTGAGATCCATGACGGTGAGAAAGCCTTTCTGGCGAGCTTCAGAGAACTGATCGAAAATGGCGGGTAGATCGGTGATAAGTGACATGATTTTCCTTCCCCGTACCACGGGAGATAATGAAAAGAGGCCACATTATTACCATTCTTTTAGTGTGGTTTATTTGATCTCTCTCGCGGTTAGCCACTTAGTTTTTCATGGATTTCTAAAAATTGCCGAGGGGGAACAAGGCCGGGAGCTGCGACAACAAATATAAAATTAGCCCAATACAACCGCCAACCAGCGTACCGTTGACACGGATAAACTGCAGATCTTTGCCGATATTTAACTCGATTTGCCGCGACATATCCCGCGCATCCCAGCTTTTTACTGTATCGCTGATGTGGCGCGTCAGGAATGCGGAAAACTCAGGCGCGACGCGGTGCGCGGCTTGTTCCAGGTGACCATTTAACGACGCCCGCAAGGCATCATCGGCAATTAACGTTTCGCCAAACCATTGACCCGCCCGCGCGATACGTTCTTTCACACGAGAATCTTCACTGTTGATATCCGCTTTCAGCCACTCCCGTAAATCCCCCCACAATTCACTGAGATAGCGGTTAAAAGCTTCATCTTCTTTCAGATAACTTTTTACGGCATCGGCTCGCGCTGCCATTTCCGGATCGTTTTTCAACTTGTCGATCAGGGCAAAAGTGGCGCGATCAAACGCATGACGGATCTGATGCGCACGATCACGGCTGATATCATCAAGTAAAGAATTCACCGCGTCAGAAACCAACTCCGCGCTATGTTCGCCCAACCATTCGGTGGGGAGAATTTTGGCTTTCAGTGGATGCTCACTCTCCAGCCAGCGAACAATTTGCTGGGCAATAAACTTGCGCGATTTATCGCGCTGGAGAAGGGCGATCAACTGTGCGATCAGCGTATCGAGCAGCACCTGATGACGATCGTTTTTGGTCATACTCTCCAGCATCAACGCACTGGTTCCGGAAAGATCGACCTTATCAATCGCCCGATGGACCGCGCGCTTAAGCAGGCGCTGAATACGCGCATCATCGGTCAGTTCAAGAAAACCACTCATGATCTGCAACAGATGCTGACCAACGCGGCGGGCGTTTTCTGGCTGGCTAAACCAGTTGCCAATCAGCAACACCGGTTCGTGACGTCGAATCAATGCCACCAGCGACTGGGTATCGAGAAATTTTTCCTGCACGAACTGGCCGAGATTTTCGCCAATCCGGTCTTTATTACGCGGGATAATCGCCGTATGACGAGAAATGATCGGAATCGGCACGCGGCGAAACAGCGCCACCACCGCAAACCAGTCCGCCAGCGCGCCGACCATCGCCGCTTCAGCAATCGCCTTCACGCCGCTCACCCAAAAATTGGGCGGCAAAAACAGCGTAACGACAAAGGTAGCAGCGGCGATAAGCAGTAAAGAGAGCGCCAACATTTTGGCGCGTCTGAGTTCAATGAGTTTATTCATAACGTTAAGAATAGAGCCTGACGGCAGGATCGCGCAAAAATCACCGCTCCTCCGCCAGCTCGGCAGCCTGATGTTGGCGCACGCGATTAAGCAATCCTGCCAGGGTGAAAACGACGATAACGCCCGCCACGACGGCTAACAGATGAAACGGCAAGCGACCGCCGTTAAACCACAGCCAGCGGCCGATTTCGACCGAGACAGACATCACCATCAGGATCACCATATTCAGCGATGCGGAGACGGTCCCTTTCGGTAAGTTATTGGAAAAAAGCGTAAAGCGGAATAAGGTCGGGAAGATCAAACCAATCCCGAAAGCATACAAACTGGTGCCCAGCACCGACCACAGCCAGACGTGCGGTGACAGCAGATTGCCGATAATCAACAGCGCGAGGCCGACCAGTTGAATGGGTACAGCACGCCAGATAAAGCGCGATTCGGTCGGATCTTTAACGAAACGCGCCACGATGGCATTCGCGACAATCACCGCGCCGAACACCGGAACCTGTGTCCAGGCGAACTGCGAAGTTGTTAAGCCGCCCGCGTCGATCAGGATCACCGGCGAGACAGCCACCCAACTCATCATTGGGATATAGCTTAAAGAGATGGTTGCTGCGCCAAAGAGGAACAGCCGATTGCAAAAGACATTACGAAAATCGCGAAAGACGCTTTTGGCGCTAAATGGAACCGCGCCGCGCTTCACCGTCTCTGGCATCGCCAGCAGTAAGCCAACAAATGAGATAAAACCCATAACTGCAATGATGGCAAAAAGGACTTTCCAGTGCACAAAGTGCATCAGAGCTGCGCCGGAAAGCGGGCCAATAATCGGCGCAATCAGTACGATGGAGGTGATAATCGCCATCAACTTGATCCCTTTTGTCTGTCCGAACGCCTCCTGCACCGTGACATAACCAACGGTGGCAATAAAACAGATACTGGTGCCCTGAATTGCACGCGCGATAAGAAACTGTGTCATAGACGTTGTGAACATTGTCGCAGCGCAGGCAAGGGTAAATATTAGCGCCCCGGTAATCAGCACCGGCCTGCGGCCAATCCTGTCGGAAAGCGGCCCCAGCAGCCACTGTAACGCCATACCGCCCGCGAGATAGAGACTGACGGCTGCCGGGGCCAGACTGACATCGGCATTAAAATCACGGACCACATTAATGATCCCCGGCTGGATCAGATCCGTCGACAGGTACGCGGCAAAGTCATACAAAATCAACGCCATCGGGAAAAACAGCGTGGCGGCATGGCGGGCAAAAAAACGTGGCATAACAAACAACTCCTTGTCCGGAGAACCCCAATGGGGAAAACGAAATTCAATACCGTCGGTAATGACGAAAGGCAGGCGAGAAGGACAAATGTACTGAATTTCATGTAATCAACCACACTGCCTGTGAACACACAGACAGAGAAATACCTTCTGACTCCAGGTCAGAATGTATAACGATTACAAATAGTCATCAGCACATTACACCTCTTTAATTGATGGGTTGCATAGAAAATATACACCTTAAGTGTAATTAAAATTTGCGGTTAATCAAAAGAGTGCGGTGGAAAGGGGAATATCTGCCGGGTACAGGAAATGTAAAACGCGAGCCTGTTTCCGAAAAAATGTATCGTTTGCAGAAGAATAAAAATAGCCTGGAAAGCGCCTCGGGGAACGGGAAATTGCCGGGTGAGAATGGTTTTGTTAGCCGCTAAAGTCGGGCCATCTTATCTACAGGTGACGGATCGCCATGACAAACTTCTCGACCAGCACGCCGCATGACGCATTATTTAAGTCCTTTCTCACGCACCCTGGCACCGCGCGGGATTTTATGGAGATCCACTTACCTAAAGATTTACGTGAACTGTGCGATCTCGACAGCTTAAAACTGGAATCCGCCAGCTTTGTCGATGAAAAATTGCGGGCGCTACACTCCGATATTCTGTGGTCGGTAAAGACCCGTGAAGGTGATGGTTATATTTACGTAGTGATTGAACATCAGAGCCGCGAGGATATTCATATGGCGTTTCGCCTGATGCGATATTCCATGGCGGTGATGCAGCGCCATATCGAGCATGATAAACGCCGGCCGCTACCGCTGGTTATCCCGATGCTGTTTTATCACGGTAGCCGTAGTCCTTACCCCTGGTCCCTGTGCTGGCTGGACGAATTTGCCGCCCCGACCACCGCACGGAAACTTTATAGCGCAGCGTTCCCGCTGGTGGATGTCACTGTCGTGCCAGACGACGAGATTGTGCAGCATCGCAGAGTCGCCCTGTTGGAGTTGATCCAAAAGCATATTCGCCAGCGCGATCTGATGGGGCTTATTGACCAACTGGTAGTATTACTGGTTACAGAGTGTGCTAATGACAGCCAGATAACTGCGCTGTTAAATTACATTTTACTGACTGGCGATGAAGCGCGTTTTAAGGCGTTTATCAGCGAACTTACCCGTCGAATGCCACAACACAGGGAGCGAATAATGACGATTGCAGAGCGAATTTATAATGATGGATGGCTGTTGGGGATGGAAAAGGGGAAAGAAGAAGGGGAACAACGCCTCCTTAGATTGTTGTTGCAGAATGGGGCAGATCCTGAATGGATACAAAAGATTACCGGACTTTCGACAGAGCAAATGCAGGCATTAGAGCAGCCCTTGCCTGAAATCAAGCGCGATCCATGGATCGAATACTAATCAGAGACGGATGACAAACGCAAAGCTGCCTGATGCGCTACGCTTATCAGACCTACATTTCCTCTGCAATCTATTGAATTTGCGCGGTTTGTAGGCCGGATAAGGCGTTCACGCCGCATCCGGTATGAACGAAGCACACTTTGCCTAAGCCATGCTGGAACGTGGCGATGACCCTGCAAAGATACAACGAGTTACAGGCGATTCGTGAGAGGAAATCAGGTGCTTCGCCACTAATTCGAATTTATTCCATTGCCCGATACACGGCCTCGCCAATTTGCTTTAGTGCTTCGCGATAGGTTTCGCTGAGCGGCAAAGCGCAGTTGATGCGTAGACAATTACGGTATTTGCCGGAAGCCGAGAAAATCGAGCCTGCTGCCACCTGGATATTCATGCGGCACAGCTGCCGCGCAACGCAGACCATATCGACCTGTTCAGGCAATTCTATCCACAGTAAAAATCCGCCTTTCGGGCGCGTAATACAGATTTCGCAGGGAAAATATTCCCGTATCCAGCAGGTATAAAGCGCCAAATTGCGCTGATAGTTCTGCCGCATCCGCCTGATATGGCGATGATAGTGACCTTCCAGCACAAACGTTGCCGCCGCCATTTGCGTGGACGGTACATTAAAGCTGCTGGTGGCATATTTCATATGCAGCAGTTTATCGTGATATCGCCCCGGTGCGACCCAGCCCACGCGCAGGCCAGGTGCAATGCTTTTACTGAACGAGCTGCACAACAGCACTCGCCCGTCGATATCCCAGGAATGAATGGTCCGCGGGCGCGGATACTCCGTTGCCAGTTCGCCGTAGACATCATCTTCAAAAATCACAATATCATGACGCTGAGCGAGAGAGAGAACGGCCCGTTTGCGTGCGTCCGGCATAATAAATCCCAGCGGATTATTACAGTTTGGCACCAGAATGATGCCTTTAATCGGCCACTGTTCCAGCGCCAGTTCCAGTGCTTCAACGCTGATGCCAGTTTCTGGATCGGTTGGGATTTCAATCACTTTCACGCCCATGCCTCGCAGCATCTGCATCGAACCGTAATAACAGGGAGATTCGACCGCGACAATATCGCCCGGTTTACACACCGCCATTAACGCCAGCGACATCGAGTTATGGCAGCCGCTGGTGATGATGATGTCATCGGCGGTGACCACCGAGCCGCTGTCGAGCATCAGGCGGGCAATCTGCTCCCGCAACACTCGCTGACCGGCTAACAAGTCATAACCGAGAACGGTTTGCAGATTATGCTGCACCACCCGGCTTAGCTCACGCCACAGCGGTTTCAGGCTGGGCGTTTCGACATCCGGCGTGCTTTTGCTTAACGGAACAATGGAATTGTCGCTATGCGCCTCCAGCATATCCAGCACCTGATCCCACTGGGTAATTTCCACCGGGCGCTGCACCGGACGCGTCATCGGCGGCACTGGCGGCTGGGCTTTACGTTGTGCGACAAAATAACCCGAACGCGGCTGCGGAGTGATGAGCCTCATCGTTTCCAGCGTCTGATACGCCTGTTGCACGGTGCTGATGCTGACGCCGTGCTCCTGACTTAAGCTGCGCACCGACGGCAATTTCTCCCCGTGACGATACAGCCCTTGCTCAATCCGCTCGGCAAGTAGAGTCGCCAGATGTTGATAACGCGTCATGCTGTATTCCTTATTTGGCCCATACAGAAAGAAAAACCGGTACAGATGAGGCTAAAAAACCGGATGCAGATGCTGTTTTAACCTGTCTGTATGTTAAATAAAACTAATATTTGCATCTGTATTGTGAACTGCCAGAAGGTGGATGATGAAGCCTCTGAAAGATGAGGAGGCAGCAGATGGAATTTCACGAAAACAAAGCCAAAACGCCGTTTATCAGACTTGTGCAACTCTGGCATGCGGTGAGGCGTTGGCGGCGGCAAATGCAGACCCGACGAGTGTTACAGCAGATGAGTGATGAACGGTTGAGGGATATTGGGTTACGCAGGGAGGATGTGGAGTGAGGGGGGAATTCTTC
>F141_Wood_Sandpiper__coassemble_167_pt1 | contig 13830 bp, 10 predicted proteins | sample F141_Wood_Sandpiper__metabat2_low_PE_001 | metagenome-assembled genome bin F141_Wood_Sandpiper
TTCCTGCAATGTCAAATACATACCAGAAAAGAAAGGCAAGTAAAGAGTATGGTTTATATAATCAATGTAAGAAACTAAATGATGATGAATTATTTCGCTTACTTGATGATCACAATTCCTTGAAAAGGATTTCATCTGCCAGAGTATTACAGTTAAGAGGTGGGCAAGACGCTGTTAGATTGGCAATTGAGTTCTGCTCTGATAAAAATTATATCCGTAGAGATATCGGAGCATTTATACTCGGGCAAATAAAAATTTGCAAAAAATGCGAAGATAATGTTTTTAATATTTTGAACAATATGGCATTGAATGATAAGAGCGCTTGCGTTCGAGCTACGGCAATCGAGTCAACGGCTCAGCGATGCAAGAAAAACCAAATTTATTCACCTAAAATAGTAGAACAATCTCAAATTACTGCTTTTGATAAATCGACTAATGTCAGACGTGCTACAGCATTTGCTATTTCTGTTATCAATGATAAAGCAACAATTCCACTATTGATTAATCTGTTAAAAGATCCAAATGGAGATGTCAGAAACTGGGCCGCATTTGCAATAAATATCAATAAATATGATAATAGTGATATTAGGGATTGTTTTGTGGAGATGCTTCAGGATAAAAATGAGGAAGTCCGTATTGAAGCAATAATCGGACTTTCCTACAGAAAAGATAAAAGGGTTTTATCTGTTTTATGCGATGAGTTAAAAAAAAATACTGTTTATGATGATATCATTGAAGCTGCGGGTGAATTAGGTGATAAAACGCTACTTCCTGTTTTAGATACTATGTTGTACAAGTTTGATGACAATGAAATTATAACTTCCGCTATTGATAAGCTGAAGCGTTCATAGCGTGAGTTGCCTATGCACAGTGGGGGATTCCCGCCGGCACGGTGCAGATGCTCGACCGGCTGGAAAGTGAAATCCTGGCTGACCGGGTGAGTGAGGAAAGCCGCCGCTGGCTGGCATCGTGCGGCCTGACCGTGGAGCAGATGAAAAACCAGATGGACCCGGTGTACACGCCGGCGCGAAAAATCCACCTGTACCACTGCGACCATCGCGGCCTGCCGCTGGCGCTCATCAGCACGGAAGGGGCAACAGCGTGGTGCGCAGAATATGATGAATGGGGCAACCTGCTGAATGAAGAGAACCCGCATCAGCTGCAGCAGCTTATCCGCCTGCCGGGGCAGCAGTATGATGAGGAGTCCGGCCTGTATTACAACCGCCACCGCTATTATGACCCGCTGCAGGGGCGGTATATCACTCAGGATCCGATTGGGCTGAAGGGGGGATGGAATTTTTATCAGTATCCGTTGAATCCGGTCATAAATGTAGATCCGCAAGGTTTGGTTGATATAAATTTATACCCCGAAAGTGATCTTATCCATTCTGTAGCTGATGAGATTAATATCCCAGGCGTTTTCACAATCGGGGGGCATGGTACCCCCACATCTATTGAATCCGCAACGCGCAGTATCATGACAGCTAAAGATCTAGCATATCTAATTAAATTTGATGGGAATTATAAAGATGGGATGACAGTTTGGTTATTTTCTTGTAATACAGGTAAAGGACAAAATTCATTTGCTAGCCAATTAGCTAAAGAGTTACATACAAATGTAATAGGACCTGACACGCTATGGACGTGGTGGGGGCGAGGAACTAATGGTAAGTTAAAAATGGATACAGTGCTAACAGCACCAACGAACCTTAATTCAAATAAGGATCTAATGGCTATAACAACAAAAGACCTTGGTAATTGGATAACATATGGGCCATCTGGGCACCCCATTTCTAATATGCAAGGTACGCCAGAAAAACCCAGTGATATAAGATAGGTTGTAGATGTATGAAAGCATGCTTGTTACTATTTTTTTATTTTTCTCTTATTGGTCAATTGCATGGTGCTGATGTGAAAATAAAAGAAAACGAAAGTGTGATGGGATCTACAGCAATGACCTATGATTTAAGTGAAGAAAAGCTGATGAAACTGAAGTATAAATCACAACATGGTGATTCAGAGGCATCATTTCGACTATATCAATATTACTGCTTTACTAAAAATAATATTGATAAACAATTGCGATTCTTGGAAAGATCAGCATCTCAGGGGAATGTTACAGCGCAGTTTAATTATGGGGTCTTTTTATCAGATACAAATCCAACATTATCAGAATATTATAATTTGAATAGAGCTATTTATTGGATGGAATTCGCTGTAAATAACGGTAATATTGATACAAAGAGCAAACTTCAAGAGCTCAAAAAGCTAAAGCGAATGGATAGAAGGAAGAATAAGGAGAATCCGTAAAAGCAATAGTTCATCAGACTGCCGCAGCAGTAGTATGATGATGAATCAGGGCTGTACTATAACTATTATCGGTAACATTAACCGCAGCAGGGGCGGTATAACACTCAGGCTCCGATTGGGCTGGAAGGTAGGTGGAATTTTTATCAGTATCCGTTGAACCCGATTTCTGGAATCGATCCCCTTGGGATTAGCCACCTGTTTATACAGTATAACTTTAGGTATGCTTTCGTGTGTTTCAGATATACCATGTGATGATAATTTTTATGATGTGCTTAGTATTCCAGTCGCTTCTGGTAATAATATGCAATGTAAAAATAATCCCCGTTGTACACATTTATAAATAGATGGCCAATACCTCAAGGCCTATGGAGTTGGAATGTTAATGACCCGGGAGCAAGCAATAGAAAACCTGACGGCATACGATTAGTACCGTCAGTTAATACAGGAACTTATAATCGCAATGGATTTTCAATACATAGTTGTTTAAACGCTTTTGGTCCGTCTTTAGGACCTCGATTCTGTTCCGAGGGTCGTATAACTGGTTTATCTAATGACATGCAAAAATTAAATGAGTTAATATTTTCAGAGCCAGATAGCACATTAACAGTTACGGACTAAAAAATATGGCAAGGTTATTAACAATTGTATTTTTTTCTCTATTTCTGCGAGTGCAGTTACTGCAAGACAATTTCAGAGAGAGTTAGATTTGGCAGACAAAGCAATATTATGGGCACTAATATCAGCCAGTAATAAAGAGGGACGAAAAGCGTGTTCACTAAGCTATTTTGCCTGTAAGGCCGCAGAGGCTGAACTCGGACTGGCATATATGGCTGCGAATGATAACAAGGAATTTCTCACATCCTTATCTAATATAATGAGGTACAAAATAGATGCTGGACTTTCCGAATCCTATACATGCTATTTATTAAGTAAGGGAAAGATCATAAGACCATATCTGAAAAATCTAAATCCACTCCAACTTGCCGCTGATTGCATTGAAACAGTAAATAAAATAAAAGATAAGAATAAAAAAATCATTGATATAAATTCAGTTAATATTTGTAGTGATGATAAAAATATAAAATTGAGAGTTAATAGTACTATTATGGCCATTGATGATTCTATAAAGTGCATCGATGAATGATAACTTAATTTTATTTAAAAATATATTAATAACTCACTCTCCAGGAGTTTTTTTAACTTAGTTTTATAATGAATACGATAATTAAAAGTGAAGAAGAAAATAGTTGTATACATATATTCCATGACCCTACATTGTGATCTATAGATTAAATATTTTTTAAATGTGACTGTCATCCTTCAGATAATAAAGCCATCATCGCAATAGATGGAAAAGCACTCCTGCTCTTTTTTGATTAGAGCCGTCGCAGGAGGAACAACTCATATCATCATTGCGATCTCGACGATGTATAGTCTCATCCTGCGGCAGAACAAGACGGATAAAAAATCCAATGAGAGCACACTCATCCAGAACTTATTAACATAATGAATATTAAAGAAAAATCATCGCAGCTAATGAAGTAATATGCAAAAATAATTAGTCCTTACAAGGAGCAAAGTTCCATAATCTCCCCCCTCCCCCTCAATGATCCAAATAAAGATAATGCATCCAGCTGGTCATTCTTAGCAGCACTTTCCGCATCACCGAAACATGGCTGAAATGGTCGGAGTAAACCGCCACCTGGGCGTAGATGCCGTCGGGTAAGGCATCGATATCATCGTTAGGGTCCAGTTCAATGGTTCCCAGCACACCGTCCGTGCCGGGCACGACCGTTAATGATTGCAATACCCCCTGCGCCTGATAAGAACCGCCTGGCACGACAGGTAAAATACTAGTCAGTTTGCCGTGAAACACCTGCCCAGGTAGCGCGTTAAACACCACTTCCGCATCATCGCCGGGTTTCAGACGTAACAGCGAGTTTTGCCGAAATTGGGCGACAATTTGCCGTTTTTGCTCGGGGATGAAGACCATCACCGGACGCAGCGGCAAGGCAGCTGCGTATGTACCTGGGCGGATCAGTACCTGAGTAACGTAGCCATTGCTCGGCGCGCGAATGACAGTCTGCTCAAGGTTATATTTTGCTTCAGTAAGTTGCGCTCTTAAGCTCACAATCTGCGATTGCTCGCCGTTAACCATACTGTCGAGCTGGCTCTGGATCTGCGCCTGCTCCGCCACCGAGCCTTTCACCAGCGCATCCTGCGCGAGGAAATTTTGCCGCGCATCGTCGATGTCACGTTCCGAGAACGGATTCACCGCCGCCTGGCTGCCTTTCAAGTAACGTTGATAATTTTTAAACAGACGGTCGCGCTCCGCTGAAACCTGGGTGGTGTTGGCCTGCGCTTCAGTGAGCTGCGCACGCAGCGTCTTTATATTATGCGTCGCCGTCATCAGGTCAGCCTGAAGTCTGTCAACTCGCGCCTGGTAACGAACCGGGTCGAGCTTAAAAAGCACCTCGCCCTTTTGAATAAGCTGATTATTCTTGTCAGTGACTTCAGTAACAATTCCCGTCACCTGTGGCGTGATAGGGATCGCTATCACTGCCTTTTGCGCGGTAAAAGTGTAAGGGTGGTTGTAGTTCATCAACAAAATTAAACCACTCACCAGAAACACGCCAGCGCCACGTAAGTTAAAACAATCAATAGATCCATAATTAGATCTCCGGGAACGTGGAATAGTCAGTCTTTTTCTCGGCGGCGAGTTGATGCTCCAGCCGGGAAATTCGGTCAGAAAGTGAGGCGATTTCCGGGTCAGTCGCTTTCTCCTGCGACGCAACATGTGACTGCATACCCCAGCCACGCTCCGGTTGATAGAGCGTCGCCCAGATCCACAGAAACGGCCAGATAACATGCAGAGTAAACAGGCTCACCCAGCCCGCCGTATGAATAGCGTCGGCATGGGGGTGATTGCGCTTTTTGGCAATCAGATAAGGGATGTCATGTATCGCGATGATTCCATAAAAAATCACCAGAAAGACGAAGATCAGCACTCCCAACGCGAAATAGTTTAGAAACATATCTGCCTCGGATTCACGTTTATCAGTGTTGTTTTTGGGCTGGCAGCCAGAAGGGAGTCAGGCTGATATTTTGACAATAATCCGGGTTCGCGATTCTCGCCATAACACCAAAGAATAATTTTTAGAGGTGATGAGTTGCTTAGTTACATAACGATTGTATGACGAAGGCATAACATGCTGTAGATCACATCAGGTGAACGCCGTAAGAAAATATCTTGTGATTCAGATCACAAAGATTCAACAAACCATCAAAACAAAAATGTGACACTACTCACATTTAAATGCCATTTTTAGCGAAAATCGCCGTCTTGTTGCTTTTTTACACAAGCGTTTTGTGATGAGTATCACGTCAATTACCTCTCTACCCCCTATATTTATGTGACTGATATCACACAAAAGGCCGTCGACTGGACAGTTAACCGATTCAGTGCCAGATTTCGCAGTATCTACAAGGTCCGGCTACCTCTGCCGCCACATTAACAAAAAACCTCGGGCTTCCAGCCTGCGCGACAGCAAACATAAGAAGGGGTGTTTTTATGTCATCCGATATTAAGATCAAAGTGCAAAGCTTTGGTCGTTTCCTCAGCAACATGGTGATGCCAAATATCGGCGCGTTTATCGCGTGGGGTATCATCACCGCGTTATTTATTCCAACAGGGTGGTTACCGAACGAGACGCTGGCGAAGCTGGTCGGGCCGATGATCACTTATCTCCTGCCGCTGCTGATCGGTTATACCGGTGGTAAGCTGGTAGGCGGCGAACGTGGCGGCGTAGTCGGTGCCATCACTACCATGGGCGTTATCGTCGGCGCAGACATGCCGATGTTCCTCGGTTCTATGATTGCAGGTCCGCTGGGCGGCTGGTGCATTAAGCACTTCGACCGCTGGGTAGACGGTAAGATCAAATCCGGTTTTGAGATGCTGGTGAATAACTTCTCCGCAGGCATCATCGGGATGATCCTCGCCATTCTGGCATTTCTCGGCATTGGCCCGATTGTTGAAGCCCTGTCCAAAATGCTGGCTGCGGGCGTTAACTTCATGGTTGTCCATGACATGCTGCCGCTGGCGTCTATCTTTGTTGAACCGGCGAAAATCCTGTTCCTCAACAACGCCATTAACCACGGTATCTTCTCGCCGCTGGGTATTCAGCAGTCCCATGAACTGGGTAAATCCATCTTCTTCCTGATTGAAGCTAACCCAGGTCCAGGTATGGGCGTGCTGCTGGCGTACATGTTCTTTGGTCGTGGTAGTGCTAAACAGTCTGCGGGCGGTGCGGCAATCATCCACTTCCTGGGTGGTATCCACGAAATCTACTTCCCGTATGTGCTGATGAATCCGCGTCTGATCCTGGCCGTTATCCTCGGCGGTATGACTGGCGTGTTCACGCTGACTATCCTGGGCGGTGGTCTGGTTTCTCCAGCATCTCCGGGGTCTATCCTTGCGGTACTGGCGATGACGCCAAAAGGTGCTTACTTCGCTAACATCGCGGGTGTGTGTGCGGCGATGGCTGTCTCCTTCGTTGTCTCTGCTATTTTGCTGAAAACCAGCAAAGTGAAAGAAGAAGATGATATTGAAGCAGCAACTCGTCGTATGCAGGACATGAAAGCTGAGTCTAAAGGCGCATCTCCGCTGTCTGCTGGCGATGTGACTAACGACCTGAGCCACGTACGTAAAATCATCGTTGCCTGTGACGCCGGTATGGGTTCCAGTGCGATGGGCACAGGCGTTCTGCGTAAGAAAATTCAGGATGCAGGTCTGTCGCAGATTTCTGTTACTAACAGCGCGATCAACAACCTGCCGCCAGATGTGGACCTCGTCATCACTCACCGTGACCTGACCGAACGCGCTATGCGCCAGGTTCCGCAGGCACAGCATATTTCGCTGACCAACTTCCTCGACAGCGGCCTGTACACCAGCCTGACCGAACGTCTGGTTGCTGCCCAACGCCACACGGCAAACGAAGAGAAAGTAAAAGACAGCCTGAAAGACAGCTTTGACGATTCCAGTGCTAACCTGTTCAAGCTAGGCGCGGAGAACATCTTCCTCGGTCGCAAAGCGGCAACCAAAGAAGAAGCGATTCGTTTTGCTGGCGAGCAGCTGGTGAAAGGCGGTTACGTTGAGCCGGAATACGTTCAGGCGATGCTGGATCGTGAAAAACTGACCCCGACTTATCTGGGTGAGTCTATCGCGGTGCCACACGGTACGGTTGAAGCGAAAGATCGCGTACTGAAAACGGGCGTGGTGTTCTGCCAGTACCCGGAAGGCGTGCGCTTCGGTGAAGAAGAAGATGACATTGCCCGTCTGGTGATTGGTATTGCAGCCCGTAACAACGAGCACATTCAGGTTATCACCAGCCTGACCAATGCACTGGATGATGAGTCCGTCATCGAGCGTCTGGCACACACCACCAGCGTGGATGAAGTGCTGGAACTGTTGGCAGGTCGTAAGTAATCCAATCCCACCCTCTCCACATGGAGAAGGTGGGGTTAATTGCCTGATGCGCTACGCTTATCAGGCCTACAGGATGCATCACGATTTGTTGAATTTGCACGTTCTTGTAGGCCGGATAAGGCGCTTACGCCGCATCCGGCGCTGCCCCTCTCCTCACGGAGAGGGTTTGGGTGAGGGAAAAGCCTCACCCCAGCCCTCTCGGGTAAAAACATTGATGAAGGTTAATACTATGAAAGCATTACATTTTGGCGCAGGTAATATCGGTCGTGGCTTTATCGGTAAACTGCTGGCAGACGCGGGTATCCAACTGACGTTTGCCGATGTCAATCAGGTGGTACTTGATGCCCTGAATGCCCGTCATAGCTATCAGGTTCATGTGGTTGGTGAAACCGAGCAGGTAGATACCGTTTCCGGCGTCAATGCTGTCAGCAGCATTGGTGATGATGTCGTTGATCTGATTGCTCAGGTCGATTTAGTCACTACCGCCGTTGGCCCGGTTGTGCTGGAACGTATTGCTCCGGCTATCGCCAAAGGGCTGGTGAAACGCAAAGAACAAGGTAATGAATCCCCGTTGAACATCATCGCCTGTGAAAACATGGTACGCGGTACCACGCAGCTGAAAGGCCATGTGATGAACGCCCTGCCGGAAGACGCCAAAGCGTGGGTAGAAGAACACGTTGGCTTTGTCGATTCCGCCGTTGACCGCATCGTACCGCCTTCGGCTTCGGCAACTAACGATCCGCTGGAAGTGACGGTAGAAACTTTCAGCGAATGGATTGTCGATAAAACGCAGTTCAAAGGCGCACTGCCGAACATCCCAGGCATGGAGTTAACCGACAACCTGATGGCATTTGTCGAACGTAAACTCTTCACCCTGAACACGGGTCATGCTATAACCGCGTACCTCGGAAAACTGGCCGGTCATCAGACCATTCGTGACGCTATTCTCGACGAGAAAATCCGCGCGGTGGTAAAAGGTGCGATGGAAGAAAGTGGTGCGGTACTGATCAAGCGCTACGGCTTTGACGCAGACAAACATGCGGCGTACATCCAGAAAATCCTCGGTCGTTTTGAGAACCCGTATCTGAAAGATGATGTAGAGCGCGTAGGCCGTCAGCCGCTGCGTAAACTGAGTGCTGGCGACCGTCTGATCAAGCCATTGCTCGGTACGCTGGAATACAGCCTTCCGCACAAGAATCTGATTCAGGGGATTGCTGGTGCAATGCACTTCCGCAGTGAAGATGATCCGCAGGCTCAGGAACTGGCAGCACTGATCGCTGACAAAGGTCCGCAGGCGGCGCTGGCACAGATTTCCGGTCTTGATGCCAACAGCGAGGTTGTATCCGAGGCGGTAACCGCTTATAAAGCAATGCAATAATGGTGGACCAGGCGCAGGACACCCTGCGCCCGAATAACAGATTGTCAGATATGCAGGCAACAATGGAACAAACCCAGGCCTTTGAAAACCGTGTGCTTGAGCGTCTGAATGCTGGCAAAACCGTGCGAAGCTTTCTGATCACCGCCGTCGAGCTTTTGACCGAGGCGGTAAATCTTCTGGTGCTTCAGGTATTCCGCAAAGACGATTACGCGGTGAAGTATGCTGTAGAACCGTTACTCGACGGCGACGGTCCGCTGGGCGATCTTTCTGTGCGTTTAAAACTCATTTACGGGCTGGGCGTCATTAACCGCCAGGAATACGAAGATGCGGAGCTGCTGATGGCATTGCGTGAAGAACTAAATCACGACGGCAACGAGTACGCCTTTACCGACGACGAGATCCTTGGACCCTTTGGTGAACTGCACTGCGTGGCGGCGTTACCACCGCCGCCACAGTTTGAACCAGCAGACTCCAGTTTGTATGCAATGCAAATTCAGCGCTATCAACAGGCTGTGCGATCAACAATGGTCCTTTCACTGACTGAGCTGATTTCCAGAATCAGCTTAAAAAAAGCCTTTCAAAAGTAAGCAACGTCTGCTTACTGCCCCTCTACCTGCTTCGGCCGATAAAGCCGACGATAATACTCCAGACGTTGTAGATATAACGGCACGCTTTCATCGGGTATTCCGGACGGAATCGCGTTACGGGGAGGAAGTTTTTTCAGATACTCCCGGAACGCCTGGCTTGATGCCATGAAATCTACGGCTTTATCGATAAGAAGCGGAACGTTTTCACCTAATTTGCCCATGATGATATCTCCGTATTACCCCGCGCCGGGAATGCGCGGCCGCCAATTTTAGTTTAGGTTCCCGGTAAAGATGACATTAAGGAAAACGTGCTGAATCCTCAATAATCATCCGCTGCTGTTTATTATCTTTTTTCTATAGATTTCTTAATTAATCAATAAATTGCGTAGTTTTTAAGCATGTTAATGATTACGTTACAGAACTATTGCAATGTCATCAGTTGTGAACAAAGCACCTGGTCGCGCATACTAGGGGCTATAAATTTATCTTTATCAGAAGCCATCACATGAAAGAAGTCGAAAAAAACGAAATCAAACGTCTCAGCGATCGTCTGGACGCCATCCGCCACCAGCAGGCCGATCTGTCGCTGGTTGAAGCCGCAGACAAATATGCCGAGCTGGAAAAAGAGAAAGCCACGCTGGAAGCAGAAATTGCTCGCCTGCGTGAAGTTCATAGCCAAAAACTGAGTAAAGAAGCACAGAAGCTGATGAAGATGCCGTTTCAGCGCGCAATTACCAAAAAAGAGCAGGCTGATATGGGCAAGCTGAAGAAAAGTGTTCGCGGACTGGTGGTTGTGCACCCAATGACCGCGCTGGGCCGTGAAATGGGCCTGCAGGAGATGACTGGATTCTCTAAGACTGCGTTTTAAGCGCCTCAGACGACTGGTTCGATCATATCAACCCGCATCTGGCTTGCCTTAGCTGGTCAATGCGGGGACTCTCCTGTCTACTCGCCTAATTACCAAACAATTCACTCCCTTTACTTCGATTTACCGCTGGTTGATATTCTGAAAATGCATTTTTACCGTAATAGCCATCTATAAACAATAAAAATATATAGAAGATATCATTTGTTAATTAACAAGCATTTACGTCTCTTTTTTTCGGATTTAATTGTGAAATTTTAATCATCATATTCACAAAATCAATTATCTGTAAAATTTTTCCCAGACATGGTTTCTTTCATATTTGACATTTATTAATAATCATCATTAGAATCCACGAAAAATAATATATTCATACAAACACAGACATCTTTTGAAACGAATGATACATTTTTATGATGAATGCTTAAAACAATATTTAATCGACACACATCACTGTCATTAATGTAAAGCAACATAGCTCACCAATAATACAATGGACAACTCTACCGGCATTGATCGCTGGTCGGAGGAAATAAGGATTTTTACATGAACTTGAAGAAGATTTTTTTCAGTGCTGTCACTGTTTCAGTTCTCTGCGCATTAACGGGATGTGACTACATTGAAGAAGGCAAGCCAGAAAGTAGTTTACTGAAACAACAAGAAGAACATAATAATAAAATTGTGCTACTTGAAAAACAACAAGCACAGCTAAAGAGTCAACTCGAAACTATTCAAAAACAACAAACTGGCATAATAAACAGTACAAAGACTTTAACTCACGTAATTAAATCCGTTAAAGACCAACAAAATACTTTTATTTTTACCGAGTTTAACCCAGCAAAAACGAAGTATTTCATCCTGAACAACGGTTCGGTGGCTTTAGCGGGTCGAGTGTTATCCATTGACGCCACAGAGAATGGTAGTGTTATTCATATCTCACTGGTCAACTTATTAAGTACACCTATCTCAAACATTGGTTTTAATGCGACATGGGGTGGTGAAAAACCTGTCGATGCCAAAGAGTTTGCCCGGTGGCAACAATTACTTTTCAACACATCAATGAAATCCACATTGAAATTATTACCAGGTCAATGGCAAGACATTAATTTGACCCTGAAGGGTGTATCGCCCAATAACCTGGGATATCTGAAGTTAGCCATCAACATGGAAAATATTCAGTTCGACAATCTTCCCTCTGCTGAAAATCGGCAGAAAAGAAGCAAAAAATAAATGCAGTTAGTACGCTTATAACAAGGAATAGCGAGCATCATTAATGAACAAAATATTTAAAGTTATCTGGAACCCTGCGACAGGGAATTATACTGTTACCAGCGAAACGGCAAAAAGCCGTGGCAAGAAATCTGGGCGCAGTAAGCTGTTAATTTCTGCGCTGGTTGCGGGTGGAATGTTGTCGTCGTTTGGGGCATTGGCGAATGCCGGGAATGACAACGGTCAGGGTGTTGATTACGGTAGTGGATCAGCTGGCGACGGCTGGGTTGCTATAGGCAAAGGGGCGAAAGCAAATACTTTTATGAACACCAGTGGTTCCAGTACTGCTGTGGGTTATGACGCTATAGCTGAAGGCCAATATAGCTCTGCCATCGGGTCAAAAACCCATGCGATTGGCGGTGCATCAATGGCCTTTGGGGTTAGTGCAATATCAGAAGGCGATAGAAGTATAGCACTGGGTGCCTCTTCGTATTCATTGGGCCAATACTCAATGGCCCTCGGCCGTTATTCAAAAGCATTGGGTAAATTGTCTATTGCTATGGGGGACTCTTCCAAAGCGGAAGGAGCAAACGCCATTGCCCTGGGAAATGCCACTAAAGCTACTGAGATTATGAGTATTGCTCTTGGCGACACCGCCAATGCGTCAAAAGCGTATTCAATGGCGCTGGGAGCAAGTAGCGTCGCATCTGAAGAAAACGCAATTGCCCTGGGGCGTAGCAGTGTAGCTAGCGGTACTGACAGCCTCGCATTTGGCAGACAATCACTTGCCAGCGCAGCGAACGCTATTGCGATAGGTGCTGAGACCGAAGCCGCTGAAAATGCAACTGCTATTGGCAATAATGCGAAGGCAAAAGGGACTAATAGCATGGCAATGGGGTTCGGAAGCCTTGCCGATAAAGTCAATACTATCGCATTAGGAAATGGCAGCCAGGCTCTGGCAGATAATGCAATCGCCATAGGCTAGGGCAACAAAGCTGATGGCGTGGATGCCATCGCTCTGGGTAATGGTAGCCAGTCGAGAGGCTTAAACACCATTGCCTTAGGCACAGCCAGTAATGCAACTGGTGATAAGAGTCTTGCGCTTGGTAGTAATAGCAGTGCCAACGGTATTAACTCTGTCGCGCTGGGCGCAGATTCCATTGCGGATTTAGACAATACCGTCTCTGTCGGCAATAGTTCATTAAAACGCAAGATCGTTAATGTGAAAAATGGCGCGATCAAGTCTGACAGTTACGATGCCATTAATGGTTCACAGCTTTATGCCATTAGCGACTCGGTAGCAAAAAGGCTTGGAGGAGGGGCTGCAGTAGATGTTGATGACGGTACTGTTACAGCACCAACCTACAATTTAAAAAATGGTAGCAAAAATAACGTAGGGGCTGCGCTCGCTGTACTTGATGAAAACACCCTGCAATGGGACCAAACCAAAGGCAAATACAGCGCTGCTCATGGTACTAGTAGCCCAACTGCCAGCGTAATCACCGATGTTGCGGATGGCACGATTTCAGCCTCCAGTAAGGATGCGGTTAACGGTTCCCAACTGAAAGCTACCAATGACGATGTCGAAGCCAATACCGCCAATATCGCTACTAATACCAGCAACATTGCCACGAATACGGCAAATATTGCCACCAATACCACCAATATCACCAACCTGACGGATTCCGTTGGTGACCTTCAGGCTGATGCCCTGCTCTGGAACGAAACTAAAAAGGCATTCAGTGCAGCTCACGGCCAGGATACCACCAGCAAAATCACCAACGTTAAAGATGCCGACCTGACGGCTGACAGCACTGATGCTGTTAACGGCTCTCAGCTGAAAACCACCAACGATGCTGTGGCGACGAATACCACCAATATCGCCAATAACACTTCCAATATTGCCACTAACACCACCAACATCTCTAATCTGACTGAGACGGTGACTAATCTTGGTGAGGATGCGCTGAAATGGGATAAGGACAATGGTGTCTTC
>F141_Wood_Sandpiper__coassemble_176_pt1 | contig 11628 bp, 9 predicted proteins | sample F141_Wood_Sandpiper__metabat2_low_PE_001 | metagenome-assembled genome bin F141_Wood_Sandpiper
GCTTCCAGGAAAAGCCTCTAAGCATCAGGTAACATCAAATCGTACCCCAAACCGACACAGGTGGTCAGGTAGAGAATACCAAGGCGCTTGAGAGAACTCGGGTGAAGGAACTAGGCAAAATGGTGCCGTAACTTCGGGAGAAGGCACGCTGATATGTAGGTGAAGCGACTTGCTCGTGGAGCTGAAATCAGTCGAAGATACCAGCTGGCTGCAACTGTTTATTAAAAACACAGCACTGTGCAAACACGAAAGTGGACGTATACGGTGTGACGCCTGCCCGGTGCCGGAAGGTTAATTGATGGGGTTAGCGCAAGCGAAGCTCTTGATCGAAGCCCCGGTAAACGGCGGCCGTAACTATAACGGTCCTAAGGTAGCGAAATTCCTTGTCGGGTAAGTTCCGACCTGCACGAATGGCGTAATGATGGCCAGGCTGTCTCCACCCGAGACTCAGTGAAATTGAACTCGCTGTGAAGATGCAGTGTACCCGCGGCAAGACGGAAAGACCCCGTGAACCTTTACTATAGCTTGACACTGAACATTGAGCCTTGATGTGTAGGATAGGTGGGAGGCTTTGAAGTGTGGACGCCAGTCTGCATGGAGCCGACCTTGAAATACCACCCTTTAATGTTTGATGTTCTAACGTTGACCCGTGATCCGGGTTGCGGACAGTGTCTGGTGGGTAGTTTGACTGGGGCGGTCTCCTCCTAAAGAGTAACGGAGGAGCACGAAGGTTGGCTAATCCTGGTCGGACATCAGGAGGTTAGTGCAATGGCATAAGCCAGCTTGACTGCGAGCGTGACGGCGCGAGCAGGTGCGAAAGCAGGTCATAGTGATCCGGTGGTTCTGAATGGAAGGGCCATCGCTCAACGGATAAAAGGTACTCCGGGGATAACAGGCTGATACCGCCCAAGAGTTCATATCGACGGCGGTGTTTGGCACCTCGATGTCGGCTCATCACATCCTGGGGCTGAAGTAGGTCCCAAGGGTATGGCTGTTCGCCATTTAAAGTGGTACGCGAGCTGGGTTTAGAACGTCGTGAGACAGTTCGGTCCCTATCTGCCGTGGGCGCTGGAGAACTGAGGGGGGCTGCTCCTAGTACGAGAGGACCGGAGTGGACGCATCACTGGTGTTCGGGTTGTCATGCCAATGGCACTGCCCGGTAGCTAAATGCGGAAGAGATAAGTGCTGAAAGCATCTAAGCACGAAACTTGCCCCGAGATGAGTTCTCCCTGACTCCTTGAGAGTCCTGAAGGAACGTTGAAGACGACGACGTTGATAGGCCGGGTGTGTAAGCGCAGCGATGCGTTGAGCTAACCGGTACTAATGAACCGTGAGGCTTAACCTTACAACGCCGAAGCTGTTTTGGCGGATGAGAGAAAGATTTTCAGCCTGATACAGATTAAATCAGAACGCAGAAGCGGTCTGATAAAACAGAATTTGCCTGGCGGCCGTAGCGCGGTGGTCCCACCTGACCCCATGCCGAACTCAGAAGTGAAACGCCGTAGCGCCGATGGTAGTGTGGGGTCTCCCCATGCGAGAGTAGGGAACTGCCAGGCATCAAATTAAGCAGTAAGCCGGTCATAAAACCGGTGGTTGTAAAAGAATTCGGTGGAGCGGTAGTTCAGTCGGTTAGAATACCTGCCTGTCACGCAGGGGGTCGCGGGTTCGAGTCCCGTCCGTTCCGCCACCCTAATTAGGGGCGTAGTTCAATTGGTAGAGCACCGGTCTCCAAAACCGGGTGTTGGGAGTTCGAGTCTCTCCGCCCCTGCCAGAAATCATCCTTAGCGAAAGCTAAGGATTTTTTTTATCTGAAATAACCCTCTCCGAAGTAAATCCTTCTACCGGCATCCTTGCCAGCCATTCATATTAATACACTTCATCCAGCACGTTAATTTTCAAAAGATCGCGAATCAACGTATTTTTATCGCTATTTTGCAGCCATATGGCATAAAGCGGCCGTGAAAGTGTTGTGCTATCGACAACGGTATGCAGGCCGCCTTTTTTACGCGCCCAGCTGACGGGTAGCCAGGTGCAACCATTAAGCATCGCAATCTGTTGCTGTGCCAGTTCAGCAGAACTGGTTGTCAGAATGGGCACTTCGTCAGCACCGATCAAACCTGCCTCATGCTGTTGAAAATCTGGCCCCCACTCAAGTCGCAGATAATTAAGATCTCCCTTTAGTTTTGAAGGGGCACTGGTATAAAGCGCTAAAGTGAAATATCCCAGCAACTGACTACTAAATTCGTCCATTTTGGGCGCTTCAGTGGTAATAAGAAGATCAAGCTGGCGTTCATGCAGCTGTTTTACCAGAGACTGCCGTTGGGCAATTCGCGCTTCGAACTGTAAGCCTGTATGGGCATCCTGATTTTGATACAAGCGTCCCAGCCACTGATTAAGCATACATTCCCACAACGAGGCGCTGGCACCGATAGAAAACTCGTTATGTCGTGAGGTATGCGCCACCTCCTTACGGGCGGCCTGCCAGGTGCTCATGAGCGTTTCTGCATAAGGCAGTAGTTTTTCACCGGCAGCGGTTAAACGGATATTGTTTCTGTGGCGGGTGAAAAGGTTCACACCCAGTTGATTTTCCAGTTGTCTGATTCGAAAGCTCACTGCTGACTGGGTCAGATAGAGCGATTCAGCCGCTCGACCAAAGTGACGCGTTCGGCTAACTTCCAGGAAAGTTTTTAACAATTCCGTATCCACAGTGCTCTCCGCAAAATTATTTGTCGTTATGATTTAAATGTTTTGTTTTACACTCTGTCAAGCGTAACTAATACTCCGCGCCATAACTAGCTCGGTCAAAGAATTAGGAGCGTGCAGGATGGCGGAAAGCTTTACGACGACTAATCGATATTTCGACAATAAACATTATCCACGTGGATTCTCTCGTCATGGTGATTTCACCATCAAAGAGGCACAACTGCTTGAGCGTCATGGTTATGCCTTCAATGAGTTGGATCTTGGCAAACGCGAGCCGGTTACCGAGGAAGAGAAACTCTTCGTAGCAGTATGCCGTGGCGAACGTGAGCCAGTGACAGAAGCAGAACGCGTGTGGTCCAAGTATATGACGCGTATTAAGCGTCCAAAACGTTTTCACACCCTTTCCGGCGGTAAACCGCAGGTTGAAGGTGCTGAAGACTACACCGATTCTGATGATTAATAAAAAGGGCGAAATGCCCTTTTTTTATGTCAGTAGTTTTTGCAGATGGATGAGCAAACGGTCAATCGCACGATAGCTAACTGCCTCCTGCAAATGCTGACGTGTGATAATGTCAGACTGATCAATATCAGCAATGGTTCGTGCAACTTTCAATAACCGCTGCCAGGCACGAATCGATAACCCCAGATGGATCAGTGTTCCTTCCAACCACATCGCATCTTCGCTCTCAAGTTTGCAGAATTGGCGTATTTCCGGACTATCCAGCCAGGCATTCAGTTTATTCTGCCGCTTAAATTGGCGCTCTCTGGCGGCCATTACGCGTTGTTTAACGGTGGCGCTGCTTTCTCCCGGCACTACCGTTTTACTCAAAATGCCGGGGGGTGGTAATGGGATCTCCAGTGAGAGATCGAAGCGGTCGAGAAAGGGCCCCGAGAGCCGGTTGAGATAACGTAATGTCTGTTCTGGCGTGCAGCGGTTATGGTTTCCCTGATAATGTCCGGTAGGGCTGGGATTCATCGCCGCAACAAGCTGGAAACGGGCTGGATAGATTATTTTTGCTCGTGTGCGTGAAAGATGGATCTGCCCGGATTCAATCGGCTCTCGCAAGGCATCCAGTGTACGCCGTTCAAATTCAGGTAGCTCATCAAGAAAAAGCACGCCGTTATGCGCCAACGAAATTTCACCTGGCCCTGGAATTGCACCACCGCCCACCATCGCAGTTAACGACGCACTGTGATGAGGTGAGCGGAACGGGCGCTGCCGCCATTGTTTTTGTACTGATTCAGCATTTACCAGACTTAATATCGCAGCGCTCTCCAGTGCCTCTTCATTGCTTAAATCTGGCAACAGGCCATTAATACGGCTGGCGAGCATTGTTTTACCTGTTCCCGGCGGCCCAATCAGTAAAAGGTTGTGCCCGCCAGCGGCGGTAATTTCCAGTCCTCGCTTTCCTTGTTCCTGACCGACAACATCACTGAGATCATGTTGTAGCGCCCGGGATACTGCATCAGTTGGTTTCGGGCGTTCGAGAGCGTGCTTACCTTCCAGAAACGCACAGACAGCTTGCAGATGATCGGCTATCAGGCATCCTTCACCGTTAATTAGCCCCACTTCATCTTCGTTATCTTTCGCGACGATAATTTTTCTGCCCGACTTAATAGCTTCAGTTGCACTGGAGATTGCACCGGGAACGCCACGCAGAGCGCCTGTAAGAGCCAGTTCTCCGACTAATTCATATTCATCTAACTTATTGGCTGTAAGCTGTTCTGAGGCCGCCAGCAACGCAATGGCGATAGGTAAATCATATCGTCCCCCTTCTTTTGGCAGATCGGCTGGAGCCAGGTTGATGGTGATTTTTTTCGCCGGATATTCATATCCGCTATTGATAATGGCGCTGCGCACGCGATCGCGAGCTTCTTTTACCGTTGTTTCTGGTAAGCCCACCATCGTTAAGCCGGGTAGACCTTTACTGATATGTACCTCAACAGTGATCGGGGGCGCATTTACTCCCAGGGCTGCGCGGGTATGAACAATTGACAGTGACATAAGCCCTCCTTGAGTCACCATTATGTGCATAAGATATCGCTGCTGTAGCCCGCTAATTCGTGAATTTTAGTGGCTGATTCCTGTTTATTTGTGCAAGTGAAGTTGAGTTGTTCTGGCGGTGGAATGATGCTCGCAAAAATGCAGCGGACAAAGGATGAACTACGAGGAAGGGAACAACATTTATACTGAAATTGAATTTTTTTCACTCACTATTTTCTTTTTAAAAAACAACAATTTCTATTGAAATTATTAAAGCCATCATAAAAATCGGCCAAAAAATATCTTGTGCTATTCGCAAAATCTATGGTAACTCTTTAGGCATTCCTTCGAACAAGATGCAAGAAAAGACAAAATGACAGCCCTTCTACGAGTGATTAGCCTGGTCGTGATTAGCGTGGTGGTGATTATTATCCCACCGTGCGGGGCTGCACTTGGACGAGGAAAGGCTTAGAAATCAAGCCTTAACGAACTAAGACCCCCGCACCGAAAGGTCCGGGGGTTTTTTTTGACCTTAAAAACATAACCGAGGAGCAGACAATGAATAACAGCACAAAATTCTGTTTCTCAAGATTCAGGACGGGGAACTAACTATGAATGGCGCACAGTGGGTGGTACATGCGTTGCGGGCACAGGGTGTGAACACCGTTTTCGGTTATCCGGGTGGCGCAATTATGCCGGTTTACGATGCATTGTATGACGGCGGCGTGGAGCACTTGCTGTGCCGACATGAGCAGGGTGCGGCAATGGCGGCTATCGGTTATGCCCGTGCTACCGGTAAAACTGGCGTATGTATCGCCACGTCTGGTCCGGGCGCAACCAACCTGATAACCGGGCTTGCGGACGCACTGTTAGATTCCATCCCTGTCGTTGCCATCACCGGTCAAGTGTCCGCACCTTTTATCGGCACCGACGCATTTCAGGAAGTGGATGTCCTGGGATTGTCGTTAGCCTGTACCAAGCACAGCTTTCTGGTGCAGTCGCTGGAAGAGTTGCCGCGCATCATGGCTGCAGCATTCGACGTTGCCAGCTCAGGTCGTCCTGGTCCGGTTCTGGTCGATATCCCAAAAGATATCCAGTTAGCCAGCGGCGATCTGGAACCGTGGTTCACCACCGTTGAAAACGAAGTGACTTTCCCCCATGCCGAAGTTGAGCAAGCGCGCCAGATGCTGGCAAAAGCGCAAAAACCGATGCTGTACGTTGGTGGTGGCGTGGGTATGGCGCAGGCAGTTCCTGCTTTACGAGAATTTCTCGCTACCACAAAAATGCCTGCCACCTGCACGCTGAAAGGGCTGGGCGCAGTTGAAGCAGATTATCCGTACTATCTGGGCATGCTGGGAATGCACGGCACCAAAGCGGCGAACTTCGCGGTGCAGGAGTGCGACTTGCTGATCGCCGTGGGTGCACGTTTTGATGACCGGGTGACCGGCAAACTGAACACCTTCGCGCCACACGCCAGTGTTATCCATATGGATATCGACCCGGCAGAAATGAACAAGCTGCGTCAGGCACATGTGGCATTACAAGGTGATTTAAATGCTCTGTTACCAGCATTACAGCAGCCGTTAAATATCAATGACTGGCAGCAACACTGCGCGCAGCTGCGTGATGAACATTCCTGGCGTTACGACCATCCCGGTGACGCTATCTACGCGCCGTTGTTGTTAAAACAACTGTCGGATCGTAAACCTGCGGATTGCGTCGTGACCACAGATGTGGGGCAGCACCAGATGTGGGCTGCGCAGCACATCGCCCACACTCGCCCGGAAAATTTCATCACCTCCAGCGGCTTAGGTACCATGGGTTTTGGTTTACCGGCGGCGGTTGGCGCACAAGTCGCGCGACCGAACGATACCGTTGTCTGTATCTCCGGTGACGGCTCTTTCATGATGAATGTGCAAGAGCTGGGCACCGTAAAACGCAAGCAGTTACCGTTGAAAATCGTCTTACTCGATAACCAACGGTTAGGGATGGTTCGACAATGGCAGCAACTGTTTTTTCAGGAACGATACAGCGAAACCACCCTTACTGATAACCCCGATTTCCTCATGTTAGCCAGCGCCTTCGGCATCCCTGGCCAACACATCACCCGTAAAGACCAGGTTGAAGCGGCACTCGACACCATGCTGAACAGTGATGGGCCATACCTGCTTCATGTCTCAATCGACGAACTTGAGAACGTCTGGCCGCTGGTGCCGCCTGGCGTCAGTAATTCAGAAATGTTGGAGAAATTATCATGATGCAACATCAGGTCAATGTATCGGCTCGCTTCAATCCAGAAACCTTAGAACGTGTTTTACGCGTGGTGCGTCATCGTGGTTTCCACGTCTGCTCAATGAATATGGCCGCCGCCAGCGATGCACAAAATATAAATATCGAATTGACCGTTGCCAGCCCACGGTCGGTCGACTTACTGTTTAGTCAGTTAAATAAACTGGTGGACGTCGCACACGTTGCCATCTGTCAGAGCACAACCACATCACAACAAATCCGCGCCTGAGCGCAAAAGGAATATAAAAATGACCACGAAGAAAGCTGATTACATTTGGTTCAATGGGGAGATGGTTCGCTGGGAAGACGCGAAGGTGCATGTGATGTCGCACGCGCTGCACTATGGCACTTCGGTTTTTGAAGGCATCCGTTGCTACGACTCGCACAAAGGACCGGTTGTATTCCGCCATCGTGAGCATATGCAGCGTCTGCATGACTCCGCCAAAATCTATCGCTTCCCGGTTTCGCAGAGCATTGATGAGCTGATGGAAGCTTGTCGTGACGTGATCCGCAAAAACAATCTCACCAGCGCCTATATCCGTCCGCTGATCTTCGTTGGTGATGTTGGCATGGGTGTAAACCCGCCAGCGGGATACTCAACCGATGTGATTATCGCCGCTTTCCCGTGGGGAGCGTATCTGGGCGCAGAAGCGCTGGAGCAGGGGATCGATGCGATGGTTTCCTCCTGGAACCGCGCAGCACCAAACACCATCCCAACCGCGGCAAAAGCCGGTGGTAACTATCTCTCTTCCCTGCTGGTGGGTAGCGAAGCGCGCCGCCACGGTTATCAGGAAGGTATCGCGCTGGATGTGAACGGTTATATCTCTGAAGGCGCAGGCGAAAACCTGTTTGAAGTGAAAGATGGTGTGCTGTTCACCCCACCGTTCACCTCCTCCGCGCTGCCGGGTATTACCCGTGATGCCATCATCAAACTGGCGAAAGAGCTGGGAATTGAAGTGCGTGAGCAGGTTCTGTCGCGCGAATCCCTGTACCTGGCGGATGAAGTGTTTATGTCCGGTACTGCGGCAGAAATCACGCCAGTGCGCAGCGTAGACGGTATTCAGGTTGGCGAAGGCCGTTGTGGCCCGGTTACCAAACGCATTCAGCAAGCCTTCTTCGGCCTCTTCACTGGCGAAACCGAAGATAAATGGGGCTGGTTAGATCAAGTTAATCAATAAATACAAAAAATGGGACGGCACGCACCGTCCCATTTACGAGACAGACACTGGGAGTAAATAAAGTATGCCTAAGTACCGTTCCGCCACCACCACTCATGGTCGTAATATGGCGGGTGCTCGTGCGCTGTGGCGCGCCACCGGAATGACCGACGCCGATTTTGGCAAGCCGATTATCGCGGTTGTGAACTCGTTCACCCAATTTGTACCGGGTCACGTCCATCTGCGCGATCTCGGTAAACTGGTCGCCGAACAAATTGAAGCGGCTGGCGGCGTTGCCAAAGAGTTCAACACCATTGCGGTGGATGATGGGATTGCCATGGGCCACGGGGGGATGCTTTATTCACTGCCATCTCGCGAACTGATCGCTGATTCCGTTGAGTATATGGTCAACGCCCACTGCGCCGACGCCATGGTCTGCATCTCTAACTGCGACAAAATCACCCCGGGGATGCTGATGGCTTCCCTGCGCCTGAATATTCCGGTGATCTTTGTTTCCGGCGGCCCGATGGAGGCCGGGAAAACCAAACTTTCCGATCAGATCATCAAGCTCGATCTGGTTGATGCGATGATCCAGGGCGCAGACCCGAAAGTATCTGACTCCCAGAGCGATCAGGTTGAACGTTCCGCGTGTCCGACCTGCGGTTCCTGCTCCGGGATGTTTACCGCTAACTCAATGAACTGCCTGACCGAAGCGCTGGGCCTGTCGCAGCCGGGCAACGGCTCGCTGCTGGCAACCCACGCCGACCGTAAGCAGCTGTTCCTTAATGCTGGTAAACGCATTGTTGAATTGACCAAACGTTATTACGAGCAAAACGACGAAAGTGCACTGCCGCGTAATATCGCCAGTAAGGCGGCGTTTGAAAACGCCATGACGCTGGATATCGCGATGGGTGGATCGACTAACACAGTACTTCACCTGCTGGCGGCGGCGCAGGAAGCGGAAATCGACTTCACCATGAGTGATATCGATAAGCTTTCCCGCAAGGTTCCACAGCTGTGTAAAGTTGCGCCGAGCACCCAGAAATACCATATGGAAGATGTTCACCGTGCTGGTGGTGTTATCGGTATTCTCGGCGAACTGGATCGCGCGGGGTTACTGAACCGTGATGTGAAAAACGTACTTGGCCTGACGTTGCCGCAAACGCTGGAACAATACGACGTTATGCTGACCCAGGATGACGCGGTAAAAAATATGTTCCGCGCCGGCCCTGCGGGTATTCGTACCACACAGGCATTCTCGCAGGATTGCCGTTGGGATTCTCTCGATGACGATCGCGCCAATGGCTGTATCCGCTCGCTGGAACACGCCTACAGCAAAGACGGCGGCCTGGCGGTGCTCTACGGTAATTTCGCAGAAAACGGCTGCATCGTTAAAACCGCGGGCGTCGATGACAGCATCCTCAAATTCACCGGCCCGGCGAAAGTGTACGAAAGCCAGGACGACGCGGTAGAAGCGATCCTCGGTGGCAAAGTTGTCGCGGGCGATGTGGTGGTGATCCGCTATGAAGGCCCGAAAGGCGGCCCTGGCATGCAGGAAATGCTCTACCCAACCAGCTTCCTGAAATCAATGGGTCTCGGTAAAGCCTGTGCGCTGATCACCGACGGTCGTTTCTCTGGCGGCACCTCTGGTCTTTCCATCGGCCACGTCTCACCGGAAGCGGCAAGCGGCGGCAGCATTGGCCTGATTGAAGATGGTGACCTGATCGCTATCGACATCCCGAACCGTGGCATTCAGTTACAGGTAAGCGATGCCGAACTGGCGGCGCGTCGTGAAGCGCAGGAAGCTCGGGGTGACAAAGCCTGGACGCCGAAAAACCGTGAACGTCAGGTTTCCTTTGCCCTGCGTGCCTACGCCAGCCTGGCGACCAGCGCCGACAAAGGTGCGGTGCGCGATAAATCGAAACTGGGGGGTTAATAATGGCTGACTCGCAACCCCTGTCCGGTGCTCCGGAAGGTGCCGAATATTTAAGAGCAGTGCTGCGCGCGCCGGTTTACGAGGCGGCGCAGGTTACGCCGCTACAAAAAATGGAAAAACTGTCGTCGCGTCTTGATAACGTCATTCTGGTGAAGCGCGAAGATCGCCAGCCAGTGCACAGCTTTAAGCTGCGCGGCGCATACGCCATGATGGCGGGCCTGACGGAAGAACAAAAAGCGCACGGCGTGATCACTGCTTCTGCGGGTAACCACGCGCAGGGCGTCGCGTTTTCTTCTGCGCGGTTAGGCGTGAAGGCCCTGATCGTTATGCCAACCGCCACCGCCGACATCAAAGTCGATGCGGTACGTGGATTCGGCGGCGAAGTGCTGCTTCATGGCGCGAACTTTGACGAAGCGAAAGCTAAAGCGATCGAACTGTCACAGCAGCAGGGGTTCACCTGGGTGCCGCCGTTCGACCATCCGATGGTGATTGCCGGGCAAGGCACGCTGGCGCTGGAACTGCTCCAGCAGGACGCCCATCTCGACCGCGTATTTGTGCCAGTCGGCGGCGGCGGTCTGGCGGCGGGCGTTGCGGTGCTGATCAAACAACTGATGCCACAAATCAAAGTGATCGCCGTAGAAGCGGAAGACTCCGCCTGCCTGAAAGCAGCGCTGGATGCGGGTCATCCGGTTGATCTGCCGCGCGTAGGGCTATTTGCTGAAGGCGTAGCGGTAAAACGCATCGGTGACGAAACCTTCCGTTTATGCCAGGAGTATCTCGACGACATCATCACCGTCGATAGCGATGCGATCTGTGCGGCGATGAAGGATTTATTCGAAGATGTGCGTGCGGTGGCGGAACCCTCTGGCGCGCTGGCGCTGGCGGGAATGAAAAAATATATCGCCCAGCACAACATTCGCGGCGAACGGCTGGCGCATATTCTTTCCGGTGCTAACGTGAACTTTCACGGCCTGCGCTACGTCTCGGAACGTTGTGAGCTGGGTGAACAGCGTGAAGCGTTGCTGGCGGTAACCATTCCGGAAGAGAAAGGTAGCTTCCTCAAATTCTGCCAGTTGCTTGGCGGACGTTCGGTCACCGAATTCAACTACCGCTTTGCCGATGCCAAAAACGCCTGCATTTTTGTTGGCGTGCGCCTGAGCCGCGGCCTTGAAGAGCGCAAAGAAATTTTGCAGATGCTCAACGATGGCGGCTACAGCGTGGTTGATCTCTCCGACGACGAAATGGCGAAGCTGCATGTGCGCTATATGGTCGGCGGGCGTCCATCGCATCCGTTGCAGGAACGCCTCTACAGCTTCGAATTCCCGGAATCGCCGGGCGCGCTGCTGCGCTTCCTCAACACGCTGGGTACGCACTGGAACATTTCTCTGTTCCATTATCGCAGCCACGGTACCGACTACGGGCGCGTACTGGCGGCGTTCGAGCTTGGCGACCATGAACCGGATTTCGAAACCCGGCTAAATGAGCTGGGCTACGATTGCCACGACGAAACCAATAACCCGGCGTTCAGGTTCTTTTTGGCGGGTTAATGGGGCAAAATC
>F141_Wood_Sandpiper__coassemble_179_pt1 | contig 7058 bp, 5 predicted proteins | sample F141_Wood_Sandpiper__metabat2_low_PE_001 | metagenome-assembled genome bin F141_Wood_Sandpiper
CAAATGCCCTGCTTCCAGGAAAAGCCTCTAAGCATCAGGTAACATCAAATCGTACCCCAAACCGACACAGGTGGTCAGGTAGAGAATACCAAGGCGCTTGAGAGAACTCGGGTGAAGGAACTAGGCAAAATGGTGCCGTAACTTCGGGAGAAGGCACGCTGATATGTAGGTGAAGCGACTTGCTCGTGGAGCTGAAATCAGTCGAAGATACCAGCTGGCTGCAACTGTTTATTAAAAACACAGCACTGTGCAAACACGAAAGTGGACGTATACGGTGTGACGCCTGCCCGGTGCCGGAAGGTTAATTGATGGGGTTAGCGCAAGCGAAGCTCTTGATCGAAGCCCCGGTAAACGGCGGCCGTAACTATAACGGTCCTAAGGTAGCGAAATTCCTTGTCGGGTAAGTTCCGACCTGCACGAATGGCGTAATGATGGCCAGGCTGTCTCCACCCGAGACTCAGTGAAATTGAACTCGCTGTGAAGATGCAGTGTACCCGCGGCAAGACGGAAAGACCCCGTGAACCTTTACTATAGCTTGACACTGAACATTGAGCCTTGATGTGTAGGATAGGTGGGAGGCTTTGAAGTGTGGACGCCAGTCTGCATGGAGCCGACCTTGAAATACCACCCTTTAATGTTTGATGTTCTAACGTTGACCCGTGATCCGGGTTGCGGACAGTGTCTGGTGGGTAGTTTGACTGGGGCGGTCTCCTCCTAAAGAGTAACGGAGGAGCACGAAGGTTGGCTAATCCTGGTCGGACATCAGGAGGTTAGTGCAATGGCATAAGCCAGCTTGACTGCGAGCGTGACGGCGCGAGCAGGTGCGAAAGCAGGTCATAGTGATCCGGTGGTTCTGAATGGAAGGGCCATCGCTCAACGGATAAAAGGTACTCCGGGGATAACAGGCTGATACCGCCCAAGAGTTCATATCGACGGCGGTGTTTGGCACCTCGATGTCGGCTCATCACATCCTGGGGCTGAAGTAGGTCCCAAGGGTATGGCTGTTCGCCATTTAAAGTGGTACGCGAGCTGGGTTTAGAACGTCGTGAGACAGTTCGGTCCCTATCTGCCGTGGGCGCTGGAGAACTGAGGGGGGCTGCTCCTAGTACGAGAGGACCGGAGTGGACGCATCACTGGTGTTCGGGTTGTCATGCCAATGGCACTGCCCGGTAGCTAAATGCGGAAGAGATAAGTGCTGAAAGCATCTAAGCACGAAACTTGCCCCGAGATGAGTTCTCCCTGACTCCTTGAGAGTCCTGAAGGAACGTTGAAGACGACGACGTTGATAGGCCGGGTGTGTAAGCGCAGCGATGCGTTGAGCTAACCGGTACTAATGAACCGTGAGGCTTAACCTTACAACGCCGAAGCTGTTTTGGCGGATGAGAGAAAGATTTTCAGCCTGATACAGATTAAATCAGAACGCAGAAGCGGTCTGATAAAACAGAATTTGCCTGGCGGCCGTAGCGCGGTGGTCCCACCTGACCCCATGCCGAACTCAGAAGTGAAACGCCGTAGCGCCGATGGTAGTGTGGGGTCTCCCCATGCGAGAGTAGGGAACTGCCAGGCATCAAATTAAGCAGAAGGCCCAGTCGGAAGACTGGGCCTTTTTGCGCTGGTGCAGAAAAAGGTCGGATGCGACACTGGCTGCGTCTGATCCAGCCTACTCTTGCTTATCCGTTCTGCTTTTGCATCCACTCCACCACAAAATCAGCCAGCCCCTCAACATCATTAATATCCAGTAATGCGACATCAAGATTAAGCGGCACATCACTGGCTACAGCAATAACATGCCTGTCTATCACTAATTCTTCAGGTCGATGTCCGGCTCCATCGCGAAACAGCACAATCTTTGCGATCTCTTCATGCTTAAACCCTTCGACCAGAATCAAATCCAGCTTTGAGGTATCCATTCGACTTGCGAGAAACTGTAGATCCAGCTCTTCTTCGTCTGGTGTTTCCGTCATCAAGGCCCATCGTTGCTGGCTGGCAACGATGGTTTGTGCCGCGCCAGCCTTGCGCAGCTCATAGCTATCTTTGCCTGGCTTATCAACATCCATATCATGGTGCGTATGCTTAATCAGCCCTGGACGGATCCCTCTGGCGCATAATGCCGGGATCAGTTGTTTCAAAAGCGTAGTTTTTCCGGTACCACTCCACGCGGCAAAGGCGAGTAACGGTATCATCGTTTTTCCTGCCATCGGGCAAGCTCCTCTGGCGTATTCACGTTAATAAATGCATCTTTATTATCGCTGAAATCAACCGCATGACCGCCAGCCAGACGCATAAATGCCATTACCCGGCGTTCTCCTGCTTGCAGATATTCCAGTAATAAAGGCTCAATTGCGCGGTTTACCAGAGCAATAGTCGGGTGATCGCGTTCACCGTCGTGGACCCACACGACAGGCGCATCTTTGCGCTGATGATTAAGCCGGGCTGCTAAATCCTCGGGAATATAAGGAGTATCGCACGGACAAAACAAAAACCACTCGCCTGCTTCCTGCTGCATTACTGAAAGCATTCCTGCCAGAGGGCCTGGGTAATCCGCCAGTGAATCTTCAATCACTTTCAGACCGCTTGCCTGATAGATTTCCTGATGGCGATTGGCATTAACCACGACGTGAGAGAGCTGCGTCATAAGCGCGTCAGCGACATGTTGCCATAATGGTTTGCCGTTTAATTCAAGCAATCCTTTATCTACGCCGCCCATTCGTCTGGCTTTACCGCCTGCCAGCACAACGCCTGTTATCGTCGTCATCAGATTCACCGATATCGCCTCTTTTATTGTGGGATTGACCCTGCTAACGTGTCTGTCTCAAGAGTAAGGAGCATTACTATGAAATGTAAACGTCTGAATGAAGTTATTGAACTCCTCCAGCCAGCCTGGCAAAAAGAGCCAGACCTTAACCTGTTGCAATTTTTGCAGAAACTGGCGAAAGAGTCAGGTTTTGACGGCGAACTGGCGGATTTGACGGATGACATTCTGATCTATCACCTGAAAATGCGTGATTCCGCGAAAGATGCGGTGATCCCGGGTTTGCAGAAAGATTATGAAGAAGACTTCAAAACGGCGCTGTTACGCGCTCGCGGCGTAATTAAAGAGTAAAAGCTTGTAAGCGGCGCCACCAAAATCATCGTGAAATGATATCCTTCATCATTCGTAATGTTTTCCGGATGATGGGATGAACAACAGCGCTTTTACTTTCCAGACACTACACCCGGATACCATCATGGATGCTCTATTTGAGCAAGGGATCCGGGTGGATTCCGGTCTTACCCCGCTTAACAGCTATGAAAACCGTGTCTATCAATTTCAGGACGAAGATCGTCGACGTTTTGTCGTCAAATTTTATCGCCCTGAACGTTGGACAGCCGATCAAATCCTCGAAGAACATCAATTTGCGTTGCAGCTGGTAAATGATGAAGTTCCGGTCGCAGCACCTGTGGCCTTTAACGGTCAGACTTTATTGAATCATCAGGGATTTTATTTCGCTGTTTTTCCAAGCGTCGGTGGTCGCCAGTTCGAAGCTGATAATATCGATCAGATGGAAGCGGTTGGGCGTTATTTAGGGCGTATGCACCAGACGGGGCGCAAACAGCTTTTTATCCATCGCCCGACCATCGGTCTGAATGAATATCTCATTGAGCCTCGCAAGCTGTTTGAGGACGCTACACTGATACCTTCCGGGTTGAAAGCGGCATTCCTGAAAGCGACAGATGAGCTGATCGCCGCCGTTACAGCACACTGGCGGGAAGACTTCACCGTTCTGCGGCTACATGGAGACTGCCACGCCGGGAATATTCTCTGGCGCGATGGTCCAATGTTTGTTGATCTGGATGATGCACGTAATGGTCCAGCTATTCAGGATTTGTGGATGTTGCTCAATGGCGATAAAGCCGAGCAGTGGATGCAACTGGAAACTATTATTGAAGCTTATGAAGAATTTAGCGAGTTCGACACCGCTGAAATCGGACTGATTGAACCTTTACGCGCCATGCGTTTGGTTTATTATCTTGCCTGGCTAATGCGGCGTTGGGCTGATCCCGCGTTCCCGAAAAATTTTCCGTGGTTAACCGGGGAAGATTACTGGCTGCGACAGACGGCGACTTTTATAGAACAGGCAAAAGTTCTACAAGAACCCCCTTTGCAATTAACACCTATGTATTAATCGGAGAGAGTAGATCATGAAAAAGATTTGGCTGGCGCTGGCTGGTTTAGTTTTAGCGTTTAGCGCATCGGCGGCGCAGTATGAAGATGGTAAACAGTACACTACCCTGGAAAAACCGGTAGCTGGCGCGCCGCAAGTGCTGGAGTTTTTCTCTTTCTTCTGTCCGCACTGCTATCAGTTTGAAGAAGTTCTGCATATTTCTGATAATGTGAAGAAAAAACTGCCGGAAGGCGTGAAGATGACTAAATACCACGTCAACTTCATGGGTGGTGACCTGGGCAAAGATCTGACTCAGGCATGGGCTGTGGCGATGGCGCTGGGCGTGGAAGACAAAGTGACTGTTCCGCTGTTTGAAGGCGTACAGAAAACCCAGACCATTCGTTCAGCATCTGATATCCGCGATGTATTTATCAACGCAGGTATTAAAGGTGAAGAGTACGACGCGGCGTGGAACAGCTTCGTGGTGAAATCTCTGGTCGCTCAGCAGGAAAAAGCTGCAGCTGACGTGCAATTGCGTGGTGTTCCGGCGATGTTTGTTAACGGTAAATATCAGCTGAATCCGCAGGGCATGGATACCAGCAATATGGATGTTTTTGTTCAGCAGTATGCTGATACAGTGAAATATCTGTCCGAGAAAAAATAATTAAATGTAAATTACATAAAGCCCGTGAATATTCACGGGCTTTTTTTATTATTTAATAAATATAAATACATTCTGATAATGCGTCCTGCCGCTGGACATTATTTCAGCATAAGCGGATATTTAAAGTTTTGCTGTTTTATCAGGGAATATTTATATGATACGTAAGTCAGCTACAGGTGTTATTGTTGCGTTAGCCGTAATCTGGGGTGGTGGCACATGGTACACAGGTACGCAAATTCAGCCTGGTGTCGAAAAGTTTATTAAAGATTTTAACGATGCTAAAAAGAAAGGTGAACATGCCTACGATATGACGTTAAGTTATAAAAATTTTGACAAAGGTTTTTTTAATTCTCGTTTTCAAATGCAAATGACATTCGATAACGGTGCACCCGATCTCAATATCAAGCCAGGCCAGAAAGTTGTATTTGATGTGGATGTTGAGCACGGTCCGTTGCCCATCACAATGTTAATGCATGGTAATGTCATCCCAGCACTGGCAGCGGCAAAAGTGAACTTAGTGAATAATGAACTGACACAACCGCTATTTATCGCCGCGAAAAATAAATCGCCCGTGGAAGCGACATTGCGATTCGCGTTTGGTGGCTCATTCTCTACGACATTAGATGTTGCCCCTGCAGAGTATGGAAAGTTTTCTTTTGGTGAGGGCCAGTTTACTTTTAATGGTGATGGTAGTTCATTGTCTAACCTGGATGTTGAAGGCAAAGTCGAAGATATTGTTCTGCAATTATCACCAATGAACAAAGTAACGGCAAAAAGTTTTACCATTGATTCTCTGGCGCGATTAGAAGAAAAGAAATTTCCGGTTGGTGAAAGCGAGTCGAAATTTAATCAGATTAACATTATCAATCACGGGGAAGACGTTGCCCAAATCGATGCTTTCGTTGCAAAAACCAGGCTGGATCGCGTTAAAGACAAAGATTATATCAATGTCAATCTGACCTACGAACTTGATAAGTTAACAAAAGGGAATCAGCAACTCGGTAGTGGTGAGTGGTCATTGATTGCTGAATCTATTGATCCCTCAGCGGTGCGCCAATTTATCATCCAGTATAACATTGCAATGCAGAAGCAGCTTGCTGCACACCCTGAGTTAGCAAACGATGAAGTTGCTCTGCAAGAAGTGAATGCTGCATTGTTCAAAGAGTATTTACCGTTATTACAAAAAAGTGAGCCGACCATTAAACAACCGGTAAAATGGAAGAACGCACTCGGCGAACTAAATGCCAATCTGGATATCAGTATTGCCGACCCAGCCAAATCTTCATCATCCACAAACAAAGATATTAAATCGCTCAATTTTGATGTGAAGTTACCGCTTAATGTCGCCACAGAAACCGCAAAACAGCTTAATTTATCTGAAGGAATGGATGCGGAAAAAGCGCAAAAGCGGGCTGATAAACAAATCAGCGGGATGATGACCTTAGGTCAGATGTTTCAGTTAATCACGATTGACAACAATACCGCCTCGCTGCAACTGCGTTATACACCGGGTAAAGTTGTTTTTAACGGACAGGAGATGAGCGAAGAAGAATTTATGTCTCGTGCCGGACGTTTTGTTCATTAAAATACTCACTCGCCTCTGCTCATTCAGAGGCGAGCAAAATTTACTTGTCCTGCCGCTGTGATGACATCAACGACGTCAGAAGTCGGTCTTTTTCCTGCCACAGTGAGTTCAGCCATTGCTGAAAATGGCGCTTAAAGCTTTTGTCATTGATGTAGTCGCCATGTAACTCATCGGCAATAGGCTGTAAATCCACATGAACGACAATTCGCGACAGTTTACCGCTTAACATATCGAAGAACGGCTGACGGTTATTGTCCGGATAACACAGCGTAACATTAAGCAGTTTATCGAATTGTTTACCCAGTACATTTAGCGCCATCGCAATGCCTGCCGCCTTTGGTGGCAACAAGTTTTGAAAAGTGGAGTGGGTTTGCTGATGTTTTTCTTGCGTGAAACGGGAGCCTTCAACGAAATTGACAATGGTGGTGGGATGCAGGCGAAACTTTTCACAAGAACGCCGAGTGGTTTCAACATCTTTACCACGTCGCTCCGGATGACGTAATAAATAAGCGCGGGAATAACGCTTCATAAACGGCATATCCAGCGCCCAGCACGCCAGGCCAAGAAATGGCACCCAGGCCAGCTGTTGCTTGAGGAAATATTTATTCATCGGAATGTGCTTACGAAACAGCACGCACAGTACGACAATATCTGAGGTGGTTAC